>Ga0181517_10000334_pt1 | contig 64295 bp, 46 predicted proteins | sample PEATcosm2014_Bin_31_FD_119748 | JGI IMG/M metagenome (GOLD analysis project Ga0181517, IMG submission 119748) | Peatland microbial communities from MTU Mesocosm Facility, Houghton, MI, USA - PEATcosm2014_Bin01_30_metaG | ecosystem: Environmental > Terrestrial > Soil > Wetlands > Peat | place... | reverse complement strand
CGCGCTCATTGGCGGCACAGCTTGGGCTTCCCAAGCCTGCCACGAGTCAGGTGCCCCAAACAGAGCAGTCGCTTCGCGACATGTGATCACTTATCATTCCGAAGGCCTCAATGCCCGGGCCACCCACATCCGGCACTGTCCTCGTGAACCTCGGGATGTCCAGCGAGCCAGCGGCCCCTGGGTTCCGGGGACAAGAGGGAGCTGGTTTCTTTTTTCCTCTCCGGTTTGGCGCGCCGGAGGCGCGCCAAACCGGAGAGGCAAAAAGATGGGGAGGGTGGGACGTTTTACCCAGGGCGGCGGCCTAAGCGGCCTTGCCCTGGGCTGGTATGATCTTGCGCTTTCAGCGCGGCAGATGGAGCCTTCTGACGGCGGCTATGGTTTGGATATTGGTAGCGGCGGGGTAGGAGGCCTGGTGGGCGGCGTGGTGGTGGACAGCGATGATGCATCTGCGACCCCGCAGGGGTCGAGGGGCAGGATAGGGGACGGTAATCCGGAGGTCTTCGCGGTGCTCCGACGCTCCGGCTACCTTCTGCCAACCCGCTGGGTTGGAAAAAAATGAGGCAACCAGTAGCATGGCAGATGCCACCTATTTCGGGTTTAGCGCCGGGAGCAGCTTCACGTGACCTCGCGGTCCGCGCTCCTTGGCGGCACAGCTTGGGCTTCCCAAGCCTGCCACGAGTCAGGTGCCCCAAACAGAGCAGTCGCTTCGCGACATGTGATCACTTATCATTCCGAACGCCTCAATGCCCGGGCCACCCACATCCGGCACTGTCCTCGTGAACCTCGGGATGTCCAGCGGGCCAGCGGCCCCTGGGTGCGGGGGACGAGAATGAGCTGGTTTCTTTTTGCCTCTCCGGTTTGGCGCGCCGGAGGCGCGCCAAACCGGAGAGGAAAAAAGATGGGGAGGGTGGTGCGTTTTACCCAGGGCGGCGGCCTAAACGGCCTTGCCCTGGGCTGGTATGATCTTGCGCTTTCAGCGCGGCAGATGGAGCCTTCTGACGGCGGCTATGGTGTGGATATTGGTAGCGGCGGGGTAGGAGGCCTGGTGGACGGTGGGGTGGTGGACGGCGATGATGCATCTGCGACCCCGCAGGGGTCGAGGGGCGCGATAGGGGAAGGTGATCCGGAGGTCTTCGCGGTGCTCCGACGCTCCGGCTACCTTCTGCCAACCCGCTGGGTTGGAAAAGCTCGGTGTTACGAACTTGTTTTTTGAGAGCGTACTTTTGCCCGTTTTAAGGTCGTAGAGTTTTTTCCAAATAGCCGCGCTGCTGTCGCAGGCGTACGACGCGGTTGGCCCGTGGAGGTTTTGGGATCCAGGTCGAGGGGTTTTGCCGCGCTGTGGTCGTACAGCGGCGGTCTGCGGTGGCAGGTGGAATGGTTTGGCCGAATTGGTGTCGTAGCTGGCGCGCGGTGTCGGCGTCAGTGGCAAGCACGTCGGCGTCGTGGCCCGGTCGGAGTCCGGTTTTGCCGCGTTCCGGTCGTACGGCTACGACGTCCTGGGTGGGCTGGGAGGGTCAGGTGGCGGTAATTTGGCGCCTAGCGTCGGAGAAGGATAATCCCAGGACCTGGACAAAGAAGTCGATGGCGTTGCCGGCTTGGTTTCGCTCGGCCTAGCGGCGCGTGGGTTCCGGGGACAAGAGTGAGCTGGTTTCTTTTTTTCCTCTCCGGTTTAGCGCGCCGGAGGCGCGCTAAACCGGAGAGGAAAAAAGATGGGGAGGGTGGGGCGTTTTACCCAGGGCGGCGGCCTAAACGGCCTTGCCCTGGGCTGGTATGATCTTGCGCTTTCAGCGCGGCAGATGGAGCCTTCTGACGGCGGCTATGGTTTGGATATTGGTAGCGGCGGGGTAGGGGGCCTCGTGGACGGTGGGGTGGTGGACGGCGATGATGCATCTGCGACCCCGCTGGGGTCGAGGGGCGCAATAGGGGACGGTGATCCGGAGGTCTTCGCGGTGCTCCGACGCTCCGGCTACCTTCTGCCAACCCGCTGGGTTGGAAAAGCTCGGCCAACCCGGAGCAGGAATGAGGCAACCGATAGAATGGCGTTTACCTTAGCGGCAGGCCTCAAGCCCCGCGTTCAACGCCGAAGTGTCCTGCTCTTCGAATGCCGAGGCATTTGGGGAATCGATGGCGGGAACTGTCGCTGCGGTGGGCTGTGAACGGGCGGCGGCGGCTGCCAAACTCAGACAGCACACGACCGAGAGACCAGCCCAGCAAAGCAACAACGTTACCATGCCGGAACTGGCAGCAAGGCCCATGCCTTGAGCGGATCCGGCCTGTTTTGCGCAGCCGGCTCTGTCTCTGTGTCCAGAACTCAGTCAAAGGTGTCTCGGAATGAGACGCTTTGAATCAGGGTTACATCTCTTCGAGCAGATCGGCGTCGAGTTTGACTGCGGCGGCCTGGTTGATGAAATCCAGCCGCAGCAGGACCGTGCTCATGCCGTAACGCTGTTCAACCCAGCCTTCGATGCCCTGGAGCGGGCCCGCTTTGATGCGCACCCGGGTTCCTTCCCCGATGGCGGGAGCCAGGCGCACCCCGAGGTTGGCTTCCAGTGCCAGGAGGATATCGTGCAACTGCCGCCGGAAGACCTCTTGATCAAACACCTCGAGCAGATTGGCAACATGCTCGTTTTGACGCACCCCTTGGGTTTGATCGGACTTGAGTTCCAGGAAAACATAGCCTGGAAAGAGGGGTTTGCGGAACGTCACCGTCTTGCCCCGATACTTGTGGGCCGCATCGTAGCAGGGAAGGGTAACGGCAAGAGCCTGACGCTGGCAGTACTCCACCAGCTTCTTTTCTCGTCGCGGCCTCGTATGGGCCACCCACCAAAGCAGCTCCGACATTCCCGGAAAGCATTCGGCAACCCCTCCCGGGTGTCAACCAGAAGCTTCGGCCCTCCTGTTCCTCGCCAGCCTCCGGATACCGCCTCCTTCGCCGCCGGGGGGCCGGAGTCGGGCGGAGGCGCCGCCGATTGCTCCTTTCCAAGACAGCCTGTCTTGAAAGCTTTCAATTTGCCGCCCGCGGTTGGCACGGCTTCGAGTAGTGTCTCTTAGGATCGGTCCTTGGTTTCCTCCTCGGTCTTCACCCCAGCCAGCTATTTAAATCCTTGGTTTTGACCAGCTTTGTGCTGAAGAACTGCTTCTTACGGAACGAGGTTGAACTCCTCCTTGCCCGCTCATTCCCGCGCGTTGCAACAGTTGGCAACCCTTATGCGTAAGGGACCGGCGTTGTATGTTGTATGCTGTATTTTCGAATCGGGGGAGACGCGCGGCTCTCATTAACTTTCTCGTCACCGTGGTTGCTCTGTTCGCTTCCATTCCGGCTTTCGCCGATAATCTGACGCTGGCCTGGGACGCCAGCACGGATCCATCGGTTGCCGGCTACAAGATCTATTACGGAGTCGCCAGCCGCACCTACACCAACTCGCTCGATGTTGGCACCAATACGACCGTGACCATCTCCAACCTCGTCGAAGGCGTCACCTATTATTTCGCGGCGACCACCTACGACACCAACGGACTGGAGAGCGCGTTCTCGGACGAGATCGTCTATACGGTGCCGCTGCCGGTCAACCAGCCGCCCACGCTCAATGCCCCTGCCAATCTCACCATTAACGAGAATGCCGGCCTGCAGACCGTCACCCTCACCGGCATCTCCACCGGCGCGACCAACCAAATCCAGACCTTGACGGTCACCGCCAGTTCGGGCAACACCAGCCTGATTCCCAACCCGACTGTCACCTACACCAGCCCCAATGCCACCGGAACTCTTACTTTCACTCCCGTCGCCAACAGCTACGGCTCGGCCGTCATCACCGTCACGGTCAACAATGGCGGCAATACGAACAACACCGTCACCCAATCGTTCACCGTCTTTGTCACCGCGACGCCGACCATCTCGGCCATTGCCAACCAGTCCACCACGGCGAGCGTCGCTGCGGGGCCCATTCCCTTCACCATCAGCGACCCCCAGACATCCGCCTCGAATCTGGTTCTCTCGGCGACCTCCTCGAATCCGGCCCTGGTGCCGACCAATGGGATTGTCTTTGGCGGCAGCGGCGCGAATCGCACGGTCACGATGACTCCCGTCACCGGTCAGACCGGCACAGCGAGCATTGTCCTGACAGTTAGTTACGGCTCCGCCACCGCTACCAGCGCCTTTCAGTTGAGTGTGCAGCCGGTCAACCAACCGCCAACGCTCAATGCCCCGGCCAATCTGACCATTAACGAGAATGCCGGCCTGCAGACCGTCACTCTCACCGGCATCTCCAGTGGCGCGACCAACCAAATCCAGACCTTGACGGTCACCGCCAGTTCGGGCAACACCAGCCTGATTCCCAACCCGGCTGTCACCTACACCAGCCCCAATGCCACTGGAACTCTTACTTTCACTCCCGTCGCCAACAGCTACGGCTCGGCCGTCATCACCGTCACGGTCAACAATGGCGGCAATGGGAACAGTACTGTCAGCCGCTCGTTCACGGTTTTTGTCACCGCGACACCGACCATCTCGGCCATTGCCAACCAGGCTGTCGCGATGAGCACGAACACGGCCCCTATTCCCTTCACCATTAGCGACTCCCAGACATCCGCCTCGAATCTGGTTCTCTCGGCGACCTCGTCGAACCCGGCCCTGGTGCCGACCAACGGCATTGTCTTCGGCGGCAGTGGCGCGAACCGCACCGTCACCGTTACTCCGATCACCGGCCAGACTGGCGTGGTGAGCATTGTCTTGACCGTCAGATACGGCTCGGCCACGGCCACCAGCGCTTTCCAGTTGAGCGTTGAGGCCGCGCCCCCGCCGCCCGCCGACCTCCATGTGGTCATCAGCGGTTTGGGGACCATTTCTCCCCAGCTTTCCAGCCAGACCCTGGTGGCCGGCCAAACCTACACGGTCACGGCGATTCCGGCCGACGGCCAGGACTTTGCCGGGTGGAGCGGCGATGTCACCTCGAGCAACCAGACGATCCACTTCGTCATGACGACCAACTTTACGCTCCAGGCTCAGTTTGTCCGGAGCCCGTTCGCCGCGGCCCAAGGCACTTTCTCGGGTTTGTTCTATGAGCAGGACACCAACCAGGCGCTGGACCTGGTGAGCCAGGCAAGCTCGGGGGCCTTCACCCTTACGACCACCCTCAAGAGCAATTACTCCGGCGTTGTTCAGATGGGCGCCAGTCGATATTCCTTCCGCGGCACACTGAACGCTGAGGGCATGGCTACCAATACACTGCCTCGCCGTGGCACCAATGCGCTGGTCCTGCAATTGAGCCTTGGGGTGGGCAACCAGACCGGCCAGGTCTTCGGCCAGCTCACGGATGGCAATTGGATTTCTCAGCTTACCGGCGATCGGGCCGTCTTCAATTCCCGCACCAACCGCGCCCCCTTTGCCGGCTCCTATACCGTGGTGCTCCCCGGCCAGGACGGCGCGCCGTCGCTGCCGGCGGGCAACGGCTTCGGGACCATCTCCGTCAGCCTCGGCGGCATCGTCAAGCTGGCCGGCACGCTGGCCGACGGCACCAAGTTCAGCCAGAGCGCGACCCTCTCCCAGGCCGGACAATGGCCGCTTTATGTGCCCCTCTACTCCGGCAAGGGCTCGGTCCTGAGCTGGCTCACTTTCACCAACCTCACCAACAGCGACCTGGAAGGGCAGTTGAGCTGGATCAAACCGGCTCTCCCGCACGCGAAGTACTACCCGGGCGGGTTTGCCAACCAATGCCTGGCCGTCGGCTCGAGCTTTGTCGTTCCGGCCGTTTCCACCAACCAGGTTCTCGATCTGGAAAACGGTTTTGTGTTCATGGGCGGCGGCGACCTCGCTTCCAGCTTCACCAACTCGGTGAGCTACGTTGCCAAGAAATTCGTCTGCGCGGGCCAGAAGGATTTCAGCCTGGGTTTCACCCGCTCCAGCGGGTTCTTCCGCGGCGAGATTGCCGACCCCATCACCGGCAAATACCATAGCTTTAGCGGCGTAGCCTTCCAAAAACAGAACGCCGGCTACGGGCTCTCGCTGGGAACCAACCAAAGCAGCGCCGTTCAGCTCGGCTCTGACTAATTTGACAAAGATGCCGTGGGTCACGGGTCGGGGGACGAGGGGACGAAGGGAGTTTGTCCCCCCATCCGACCGGTTTTCCGGACAAAGTTCGACAAGGTTCCAGCAGTGACAAGGCGCTGAGCACAAGGTGTTTGCGTTGGTCTGGATGAGCGGGATAAGCGGGATGAGCGGGAGGTTGTCGGGACGAAAACGGACAAACTCCAGAGGGGTTTCAGCGTTGGTAACATGCTGAGCGCCAGTGAGTTGAGGCTGTCGGGACAAGGGAAATGGTGTCCAGAGAACTTGGCATGATCCGCGGGATTGGTGATGTAATATGCTGAGCGAAAGGCATTTGCCGTTGGCAGGGCGAGTGGGGATTTGTCGGTTTTTTCGGACAAATTGCAATGGGCACGTGATGCGTGAAACGTGAAACGTGAAACGTGAAACGCGTGGCGAGCCCACCTTCCCAGGGCTCCGGTGCGGCAAGATGGCGCGGCAAGACGCAAGGCAACGGAGGAGGCTGTAACAGAAGCAAGCGAGGGTAGCGAAGCTGGGCGCCGGAAGTTAAAGCGCCGGAATACGGCGCAGTCCAAACGCTGCGCGACAGGGGGTGCCATTTCCGGAACAGGGTTGCCAAAAAGAAGGGAGAACAGGCCCAACAGGAGGGAATAGAGGGGGCTGAGCAGCGGCCACTGTTGAAGGAAACCCGGGACGCCGCGTGGGGGCACGCGAAGGAGTGTCGCGAATCCGCGACGTGTCCGGCCTGTTCGTATAGCGTCTTCCATACTGGCTCAACCATGCGCCAGCAAGGCACCTTTATGCAACTTCCGCATTTTGCACCTTTTTGAACCCTCACGGGAGGCCCTGTCTATGCGGGTTCCGTGAGGGTCGGATATGCCGGATCCGGGGCCGGAGAGCCGGATTCTGGCCGGCTTGGCGGGCGAGTTGGAGGGTGCCTAACAGGTTTGCGGGAAGCTCCGTAGGCAGCGGCATTCGCATACGGGCTGACACCCCCTTGTTCTCCCGCCCAGGCGTTCTCGAACCGGTTGCGTCCATCGAGCCGCCAACACGCCGAGGCCAATCGACAAGCCGGTAATCAGGCGCTCTTCGTTGCCCGCTGCGCCCGAGACGGGCGCACCCCTGCTGAGGGGCGTGGCAGGACCGGGATTGTGACCGGGTTGCCACAACGGTATGGCTCCTGCTAAAGGGAGAACGACTAGCTAAACGGTCTGAAAATATGTGTTATCGAGTGGTCATAGGAGGTTCTCGGCCCGTCCTCCCAGGTTCCTGGCAGCGACTCCTTCTTGGCGTCGGGCTCTCGACTGCCCTGTTCACCTGCCGAGCCCAGACGGAATTCCTTCCGGATGCCGCGGGGCACATTGGAACGGTGTTGATCAATAATGGTGAGCAGTTTACCACGAATTTGACGGTGGATCTCACGCTCAGCGCGGTGGACGATGGCACCGGGGTGGTCCAGATGCAATTCTCCAACGATGAGGAGTCCTGGTCTGATCCAGAACCCTATCAAAGCACCAAAGAATGGCTTCTGGCGGGTGGGACCTATCCACCGGCAATGAGCACGGTACTAAAGACGGTTTATGTCCGGTTTCAGGACGGTGCGGGTAACTGGGCCAGTCCTGTCAGCGACAGCATCGTCTACGCCCGGACCGGCCAGGATGTGCCTCAGATTCAGGAAGAGTGGATTGCGCAAAAAGCTCCGACGAACTTCGACGGCACACAACCTCCCGGCTCGGAGCAGAATCCATGGCTCATCCCAGTCACGAATAATGAGGGGGCCTTTGACACACTCCTGTATTCGCTGATGACGAACTTCGGCGACTACGTCACGCAGGGCGCAAGCGCCACGGGATGGCCGGGGCCGGCCACCAACATGACGACCCTGACGCTTCATATAGGGGCGGGCACTTACGAAACCCACGGGGCCTGCCGAGGCTGGGGCGACCATGTTGCCTGGGCACCACGCAATGGGTGGCGGATTCTCGGAGCCGGAAAGGACTTCACGACGCTTAAGGCCGTGAACCACTTGCCTGGGTATACCAACGACATGATGATTATCGGAGGTTATTATGGAAATGTAGCCTCCTACGATAACATGGAAATAGCGGATATGACCCTGGATGCAAATCTTCATGAAGGAGAGACGAATTACCAGGACCGCTACTCCGGATGTATCTGGGTCCACGGAAGCAACCTTCAATTCCGCCGCGTCAGAAACAAGAATTTCGGCACAACGATTCCCAACTGCGAAGGGGTTGGCGGCCTTGGTTTGCAGAATCCGGGGTCTATCTATGGTGACTTTAACGTGATCATAGAGGATTGTGAGGTCGTGCAGGCGCAAGTGAACAACACTTACAGCACCGGAATGATGGGGGTCATGGGCAACTATGGGGCCAACGGGAAACTGCTCTACTACCAGAATGTCATGGTACGAAACTGCTATGTGGATGGAGCGGCCTATGACGGCGACGTGCCGGTGGATCCGATGAGCTATTCCTGCTACAACCGGGGACGCTTTGCGATAGGGATCACTGGCTGCTCGAATGCTGTGATAGAGGACAATCTGATGATGAATGTGGTGGACAGTTTCTATCTGGATTCTGTCGGGCTGCATGATATTACCTTGCGGAACAATCACTTTCGCAACGTGTTCACCGGTTTTCATCTGGACCTCGGCATCTTACCGACGGTCACCAACCGGCTGGAAGACACCTTCTGCTTCGAAAACAATCTCGTAGAATTCGACCCTCGCCTATTCCCGGCCGGGGACAGCAATGGATCGTATGGCTGGAGAGTTGGGTTCAGCCTTTTGAGCAACTGCGAAGACGACGATTACGCGTTCAATCGCTTTGTTATCAATAGCAACGTGTTTCAGTTTACGGACCAGAGCACACCCGAAGCCGGTGTTTACGGCGCCACATCCGGAGGATTGTACGCCTTCAGAACCGCGGAGCTGATCGCCAATTTCTTTGTGGACCTGCCTCCGCCCATCATCGCCTGGAACAGCGATTCGGCGTTCTTCGAGCAACAGGCAGATGTGATAGACCCCACCAACACCGTGCCGGTCTTTTGTCAGCAGAATACCAGCGAAAAGGGCACCATCGTCGAGCCGTACCCTTATGTGCTCGATGCGAGCCTGCCCAGGCCGGTGATAACCGCAGGAGACGCGGTGAGCTTTTCCGCTCCTGTAGTCGGGGGCGTTACGGCGTCCGTGGTGTCCGGGCCGTCCTCATCGGTCGTCATTGATCCGGAGGGAGTTTTCCATTGGCAGTCCAGCCGCTACGATGCCGGCCGGTATGTGATGGGCTTTCAAAGGGACACCAATCGAACGGTGGATAGCCGTTACACCCTGGTGACCGTGTTGCCGCAGGGACCTTCGAACTCCCCATGCTACTTTGCCGACGGGCTGGTAGGGTATTGGAAGCTGGACGAGGGGTCCGGCCAGACTTTTCAGGACTCATCGGGAAACGGCAAGAACATCGATTGTTCCTTTGGGCTTAGCAATCAATTGCTTCAGATGGGTGTCCCTGGCAATGCACCGGGGAAGAGAGCCGCTGAGTTCACGAACAGCCCGGTGACAATAGAGGCGGTTCTGGTTCTTCGGGACACCAACTCCCTCTTTCGCGGGATGGTTTCCAATTATTTCTCTCCATTGGGAACGACCGTCAGTCTCTATCATCCATTCACCTTCTCCTTCTGGTTCAAGGTCAATACCGAGCCTGAGGATCACCAACTGCTGTTCTCCGATGGCGGCCTCTGGATAGGGGTGGGACCGGGAGCCAACCCGAACGGTAAGCTAGCCGCTGTGGATATTGGGGATGGCCAGCAATGGAGCCTCGCAACGCCGGAAACGCTTTCGGTAGGGATCTGGCATCACATCGCTGTCGTGTACGATGGTATCTCAGACAAAATCTATGCGGATGGGGTGAAGGCGGCTGAGAACGCGGTGGGCCAATTCGCAGATTGCTCGGCGTCCGTTTTCATGGTTGCCGGTGGAAACGGTAAGGCGAATTTTGTAGGTTCAATGTGCGAGGTCGCTTTGTGGGATCGCGTATTGTCCGACGCCGAAATCTCGCGGCTGCGTTCGGACCAGTCTTCGTCCAAAGACCCCTCAACGGTTCCCCTGGCCCCCTCGGATTTGGCCGCCCAGCCGGTTTCCGCCGGGCTGGTCAGCCTTACGTGGCAGGACAATTCCTTGAACGAAAGCGGCTTCGTGCTCCAGCGCAGCACGGACAACAGCCACTTTACCAACATAGCCAATCTCGCCACAGATACGACGAACTACCTCGATTCGCTCGCGGATACGAACGGGACTTACTTTTATCGGGTCGCAGCTTTCAACGAGTTCGGCGTTTCGGATTATTCCCCGGTAGCGATTGTTGGGCCATGTCATTACGATCTGGATTCTACGGGGACCAATATTGGGGCTGCGGCCATGTCAGGGTCGTTCAACGTTATCGGCACGCTGGGATGCCCGTGGGCTGCGGTCGTCTCTAATGGATGTGACTGGATTCAGACGACCAGCACGGGCCAAGGCACAGGAGCGGTCAACTATAGCGTAAGCTCGAACGTCTCATCGGCAACGCGTTACGGATCGATCACGGTGGCAGAACAGACCTATGTCATTAGCCAAACCCGCGCAGTGCAAGCCACCAACAGCGCCTATAGCGCCCTGCTGGTTATGTCGACTAACGCAGCGCCAACCCAAGCCGGGGCGGTGAGGTTGACCACAACGACCAAAGGACCCTTCACAGGCACCTTACAGATCGGAGCAAAGTCTTATTCCCTGAGAGGCAAACTGGATCTCGGCGGGCAGGCGCGAGTGACGATCAAGCGTTCGGGTTTAGCTCCATTAAAACTGGCGCTGCAAGTTGGTCCGGATGACTGCGACCTGATCTCCGGAACGGTTGATGATGGGACCTGGGGAACCGTATTCAACGGTTCTCGAGCGTTAGCCGACGGCCAGAGCAACGTGGCGCTTCAGCAGGGGCGATATACGTTGGTTCTCCCGGGGCAAGCCGGGGCGGTGGCAGAACCAAGCGGCGACAGCTTTGCGACTCTCACCGTAGATAAGGCGGGACGAGTGAGCCTCGGTGGAGAATTGGCCGATGGCACCAGCATTAGCTGGAGCGGACTTATAACCAAGAGCGCCCAGTCGCCACTGTATATTCCTCTCTACGGAGGCCAGGGCTACCTAGCGGGCTTGCTGGACTTTGCCACAACGAACACGAATTCTCTTGGCGGGACGCTCCTATGGGTGAAATTGGCCACACCGAAAGCGAAATTCTATCCCGCGGGGTTCACCTTTGAGCCTGCGGCCATCGGGAGCCATTATACGTGTCCGCGCACAGGAACCCCCGTATTGGCTCTTAGCAGCGGCCAAGTGATTCTGAGCGGAGGGAATTTGTCCGGGCCGCTAGGCACACAAGTAGAATTCGGCGATGACGATCGGGTCGTCGACCAAAATGGGAACCAACTGAGTTTGAGCTTCACTCCCTCCTCAGGGCTCTTTCATGGCACGGCGCTCAATCCGGTCACGGGTAAAGGGCTTTCGATTTGCGGCGTCGTTCTTCAGGAATCGAGCTTCGGTTCCGGCTTCTTCCGGAGCGCAGAAGGCATCGGTCATGCGTATGTCGGCCCCTGACGAGCGGACGCAAGTGAGACAGATCACCTCAAAACGCAACGAAGAGGCGCCGCAATGGCCCCACAAACCCGCCTTCGCGAGGCTACGACAGGCAGGGGGCACAAAAAGACGCAAAACAGTGTCCGCTGACTGGATGCTGATTCAAACGGAGAAGGCGGCAACAAAAGCAAACGAGAACAAGGACGACCGGCTGGGACGCCGGCGCGGCGTTGCCACCTTAATTTCTTGTCACCGGCTCGGGTTTCGGGTGGTTTACTTTTGACTTGCCAACAAGCACCAAGGCGGGCTTACATGGGTATGATGTCGATCGAGCCTCCTCCCACCGGTTATAAAGCATCGTCGGGGCTCTTTTTTCCCTTTCTGGATGGGCTGCGAGCTGTGGCGATTCTGAGCGTGGTTCTGCATCACTGCTTTTATTTCAGTCCAGCTTCCGTGCTGGGCTCCGCAGGCATCGCCCTCCTGTTGGCAGGGCGGCTTGGGGTGGCGGTTTTCTTCGTGATCAGCGGCTTCCTCATGGGGCTGATCGTCTTCGACGCCACGAAGCCGTTCGACTGGTCTCGCTATTTTCTTCGACGGGCCGGAAAGATTCTGCCGCCGTTTCTTATTTCACTGCTCTTGTCCGCCGCCCTGTGGATCTATTGGAAAGGGGCTGCGGGGGTGGCCGTTACTATTATGGCGAACCTGACCACCGTGGCCAATTTCATCGATGCGCCCGCGACCAACATGAATCCGGTTTACTGGTCGCTCTTCGTCGAGATTCATTTTTATATTTGCCTGCCCCTTCTCTACCACGCACTGCGAAGGGTGACCCGATATCCCGATATCTGGACCTGCGTCCTCTTCTTTGTTATCCCGGTCTCAATTCGCGCGGTCCTTTACTGGCAAGGAGGGCCCTCTTATCGCCAAGGTTTTGAAGGCTTTGGAACTGCCTTCCCCCTCAGATTGGATGCCTTCGCCCCTGGGCTCGCCTTCGCCGCATTTTACCGCCGACGGAGCGGCATTACTGTCGAAACGCGCTGGCTTCGCCTAGCTCCCTGGGTGGGGTTGGCGATTTTGGCCGGCACCTACCTGTTTTATGGGGCCACCGAGTATCTCGAAGTATTTAGCCGGCTGCATTACAAGGCGCTTTTTTTGGAGTTGGCCTATCTCGGAGCCGGGGGCGCCACCACCCTGCTGCTGTGCCTTTGCGCCGCGCCGTACTCTATCCTTGGCCGCGCTCTCGGGAGCCGGCATCTTGGCTTTATCGGCCTCGTCTCCTACGAATGGTACCTGTTCCACTTCCCACCGAAAGCCTTTATGAGAGGCTTTAACTCCTCCTCCCACGGCCACCTCGGCGTCTATCTGCTAAACACGGTCTTTCCGACGGTCATTTCACTGGCGTTGTCCGCCCTCGTTTACTACTGCATCAGTGCTCCAATTCTGAATCGTATCAAAACACGCCGGATTCCCATCGACGCCGCCAGGCCATCATGCATCCATAGTTGACGACCACCCGCGCACGGTATCCGCTCAGCGAGCCAGCGGACCTGCCGTGAGGTCGACCACCTTCGCATGAGTTCTCAGCAAAGGCCTCTATCATTTGGCACTTCGCAACCGAAAACCCTTGCCGCCGCCCTCGTTTTCCCATGAACGCCGAAGCCCGGTTTCTCGTCATTTTGGCCCGAGCGCCACGCCGTTCGACATAACAAACATTTGTCCGTTGGTGGTGCAGAGTATTGACCCGTTCTTCAGCCCCGCGGTCCAAAGGGATGGGTTGCCATTCGTTGGGAGATTTGACAGCCATACAACCCCGTTGTTGGTGACGGAATTGCACGAGATAGGGGCAGGCGTGATAATGCAGCTAGTGGCAGCGAGCCCAAGAAATTGCCCGTTTTCATTGATTTCCCACTGGTCATTGCCCTCCGAGGCTCCATCGAGTGACGTGTTGAACTTAATCTGCCGGGCCGACTCGTAGGTCTCCCAACATCCTCCGCCGATGTGGACGATGGGAATGTTCCCCAATTCATCATAACCAATAATGCCCATTAGCCCGTAATTATCGCCGATTCCGTAGCCCGCAATACCCCCAATATGACCCGATGTGGTGGTAATGGTATTCTGATTGTCAATATCGCTCCCGATGTTAATCGAGCGGTATCCCATCACTGTAAGCGGCGCACCATAGTTAAGAGTATTTGGAGACATCACAAGAGCAGTGGCTATGGTCTGTTGCGGGGCATCGGCAACAAATAGAGTATCAAAAACGTAAATTCCCGTATTAGCATTTGTCACCCCTGTAGCAAGCACCTTCGGCAATGGATAGAATCCCGTTCCGTTAGTTGTGTATACAGGGAAAAGGCTAGGATTGAATAACATGATGTCACTACTAAAATCTGAGCTAGTAAGATACATGCAATTACTTAGGGCGTGTGACATTCCGTTCTGGAAGATGTTACCAATGAACACGGAGCCCCATACGTTTGAGCCATAACCTATGGCAGTAATCCCTGTCGTGTCTGGATACGGAAGCGGATTCGGCCCGTAGGACTCGAAATTATTACCGATGAGCATGATAGTCCGGCTTTGAATCTCGAAGGCGTGCCCGCACATGTTGACGTCATTGTCGCTGATTGTGCCCATGATCCCCTCGTGCGCTATGATGCCGATCTGATTTGTCATGCCGGAATTGGGCAGCACACCATATTTGCCCGGCCCAGTCCAGTGAAAGCCGTCACCGATGGTGTTGGCCTGCCAGGTTGGGTTGAAATTGAATCCTATGCTGTTGTTATATATTCGAAACGTGTCGCTGTGGGTCATCAAATTGCCCTGGGAAGGTGCCATCTCGCTGCCCCACATATATATCCCAGCATGCACAAACGCTGACAAGACACAGTGTGACACTTCAGTGTGCACGGTGATATTCATCACGATTGCGTCATAGAAGTTGGTGGCGTAGCACCAACTGACACAGTCCTCCTGCAATCCGTCAGACATGACGGAGCCATCGAGAAAAACGGCACAAGACCCATTAGCCTCGTTGGGGTAAGGACCACCGAAGTTCAGATGAGTGACCTGCACAAAAGGCGCTATGACTCTTATGATCGGCTTATTATTCACATGCGTAAATAGAGTGGGACCTCCTGGCGATATAGAATTGATTCCTGAGGCTCTACCTTGGAGAATCATGCTCATGTTGCTCAAGACAATAGGGGGAGTTGCGATGTTATAGTTACCGTAGGGCACAATCACCAGACCGCCATTTGTGGAAGCATTACAGGCAGCCTGGAATGCCGGTGTGCTATCATTGGTTCCCGTTGGGTCAGCTCCGTAATCCAGAACATTTATTTGTCCAACATCGGTCAGATTGATCAACCCCGCGCCATTGCCCCTGAAAGTGCCGCTCAAGGTGATGTTGGCGGCATTGTTTGTTAGCACGACGCTGGGCAGCTGAGCCACCGAAACCGTGCCGGTGAGGTTAGTGGCGGAAATGGCTCCGGTCAATTGAGACGCGGGCAATGCGCCCAGGAGATTGCTGGCGCTATTGGCCATGACGGCATAGGGTGTGGGCAGAACCTGCTGGCGAGGTGACAGCGCCGCAAAACTGCCTCCACCGTTAGTTCTCACTTCAAGCTGTATCCACCTGTCAGAACCTGTAAAGACACCGCCGCCGAAGTCCAGCATCACCGAGAAGTGACCATTGCTGATGGATGTAGTGGAATTCGTTAAAGGCCCGGCGATGATGTTGCCAGGGAGGGTGCCTGAATCGTAAATCGTGAATCGCAAATCATAGGTCCCATTGGAGGGTTCACCGCTGTCATTCAAGCGGCCTTGGTAATTAAACGCTGTCCCCTGTGCAAAGACGCTTGAGAGTCGAGGGGTGAACGTTGACAGGGCCACTAGTGCCAGCAACTGGATGGCATGGAGTTTGGTTTTCATTATTTGGTTTTTCTCTCTATTGGCTGAGGCAGGCCAATACCGGGGAGTTTTGGGTCCGATAGATGACAGAATGGACGAGGCTGCCAATGGGTGACCCGCTCAACCAGTTCACGATTGCCTTCTGATTCACCATTACTACCTGGTTTGATTGTAAAGCCACAACGCCCAGCCAAGACCCATCTTTTCCATGCATCCAACTGGCTGTTGCTCCTGCAGCTACTTGTGGGCGATTATAGCGAGTCGGGGGAGGATTTCAAGATAAATCCAAGGCATGAACCCAGAGTAAATGGAAACCGTAACTTACTCTAACAACAATGACAGCTGATTACATAACCGCCCGTTTTTCGTAATCCATCTATCTCCGAGCACCCGCAGCCCTCTTCGCGAAATTCCGGACGTGACAATCGGGGCGTCTCGTGGAAGATTCTGCGGTCTTATGAAACTATTGACATCTTTATGCGGGCTGGGCTTGGTCCTGGGGATACTTGGCAGCGCGGCGCTCAACACGGCGGCCGGAGCCGAGCCGACGGCAACCAATGCCACGAAACCGATGGCGACCAACAACTCCCCTGAGCAAGTGGCCGTTATGCATACCACCGACGGAGACATGGTCATCGCCTTCTGGCCGGAGGTGGCTCCCAAGACCGTCGAGAACTTCAAGACGCTGGCCAAAAAGGGCTTTTACAACGGCACGGCGTTCCATCGCATCATCAAGGGATTCATGATTCAGGGCGGCGATCCCAATACCAAAGATCCTTCCAAGGAGGATAGCTATGGATTGGGCGGCCCCGGCTACAACATTCCGGCGGAGTTTAACGCCCGCCACCATGGGCTCGGGGTGATCTCCATGGCCCGATCCAGCGACCCCAATTCCGCCGGAAGCCAGTTTTTCATCTGCGACGGCGATGCCGGCAGCCTGGATCATCAATACACCGCGTTCGGCAAGCTGATTAAAGGAAGCGACGTTCTCGACAAGATTGCCAACACGCCGGTTGGCCCCGATCGGCGCGGCGAGCCGAGCAAACCTGCCAAACGCATCGAGATCACCAGCATTGACCTCGTCCCGGCCGATTCGATCAAGTAGTCATTCCATCCTCATCCAGCACTATGAGCAACAGTCCAAAAGAAACCGCCGTCATCAAGACCACGGAAGGCGAGATGGTCATTGAGTTCTGGCCCGACGTCGCCCCGAAAACCGTCGAGAATTTCAAGGCCCTGGCCAACAAGGGCTTTTACGACGGCACCTGTTTTCACCGGGTCATCAAGGATTTCATGATCCAGGGCGGCGATCCACTCACCAAAAATCCCAACGAAGAGTCCTCCTGGGGCACGGGCGGACCCGGTCATCGGCTGAAGGCCGAGTTCAACGATCGGCATCACGACCGGGGCGTTGTTTCCATGGCCCGATCCAACGATCCGGATTCGGCCGGAAGCCAATTCTTCATCTGCCACGGCAATCCCCGCTTTCTCGACCGCCAATACACCGCGTTTGGCAAGCTCATCAAGGGCGATGAGGTGCTCGAGAAAATCGCCACCACCCCCACCGGCCGCCAGGACCGCCCCGCGCGGCGCATGGGTGTCGAAAGCATCCGGATTGTCGCGGCCGCGGATTGAGCTGCCCGCCTCGCCCCTCATGGACCTCTCCGAACTCGCGGCCGCGCTGACGGCCCTGGGCTGCCCGCCGGCGACATCGCCCGCGATGGCCGCCCAGCTCGACAAGCGGGCCCGGCAATTGGCGGAGCAAAAACAGCGGTCCTATGAAGAGGCGCTGGCTCACCTGCTTGAGCTGATGCGCCAGGGCTGGGCCGCGCAGGAACGAGGACTCTGATGCTCGAGCCGTGGAAAAAAGTCGGTACCAAACTGCTGGGCGACTTTCGCATCTTCCGCGTCCGATCGGAGCGCCTTATTTCGCCTCGCACCCGGCAGGAGCACGACTTCATCGTCATCGACTGCGTCAACTGGGTCAACGTCATCGCCCTGACGCCCGACGGGCAGTTGGTGATGATTGAGCAATACCGGCACGGGACGGGCACCGTGGAGCTGGAGATCCCCGGCGGCATGATCGACGCGGCGGATGCCTCACCGGAGGCGGGGGGGGCGCGTGAGTTGCGCGAGGAAACCGGTTACGCGGGGGAAAACCCGCGCATTATCGGCCAGGTCTTTCCCAACCCGGCGATCATGAGCAATACCTGCTTCACCGTGCTGGTCGAAAATTGCCGCTGCGTCCATGCCGTTCAGTTCGATCAGGCGGAGGACGTCACCACCCGCCTGATGCCGGTGGACCAAATCGCTGACCTGGTGGCTGCCGGCAAGATCCGCCATTCCCTCGTCCTGGTTGCTCTCCAGCACTTCGACTTGTGGCGGAGAGAGCGCCCCGCCGGGCGTTGAGGATGCCCTTGCGTCATCGCGTCTGCTTTTGCATACTCATGGCGTACTGAAGGCTGAACCATTTGATTAAAAATGCCGACTTCCAGAGAGTTCCTCCTCGATAGCAACCGCAGCCAAGTCGTTTCCGAGGCCGACACTTTTACGGCGGAGCGTTATCGGCAGATGTGCGGGCACCTGCCACCTGCCGCGGCCGAAATTCTGGATGTCGGCTGCAACACGGGTCGCGGGGGCGCGGCCTTGAAAAGCCTGAATCCCAACCTGCGCATCACGGGTCTGGATTGCCTTCAGGACCGGATTGGGCGCCTGGATCCTGCCGTGTATGAGCGAGGCATTTGCGGTTTCTCGACCGAGGTAGCCGTGCCGAACAACAGCTTTGATGCCATTGTGGCTGGCGAGTTTATCGAGCACGTGCCGGCGGACGAAATCGACGCGACCCTGGCTGAGTTTTTCCGCATCCTGCGGCTGCGGGGACGCCTGATCCTGACCACGCCGAACCCGGGCTACCTCAAGAACAAACTCCGCCATCTGAGCGTGCTGCTGGACAGCTCTCACGTGACCCAGCACTTTCCGGATTGCCTGCGCCGCCGCCTGCGGACGATAGGTTACTCTGGCGTCAAGCTCTATGGCAGCGGACGCATGATTCGTTACATCGGCCAGCGCATTGCCTTCCTGCCGCTTTACGGCAGCTACCTCATTCGCGCCGACAAGTGGTAGCCTCCAGCACTTCGATCTGTGGCGGAGAAAGCGCCTCGCAGGATAAAATCCTTTTCTCCGCTCATCTCCCCTGGTATTGCTGTGCAAAGCTAAGCTATGAGAACACTACTGCTCGGCATTGATAGCGGCACTCAATCCACCAAAGCCCTCGTGGTGGACGCGCGCGACGGCAAGGTCCTCGCCTCGGCCGCGGAGGAATACGATTTGATTCCCGGCCTGGCTCCCGGCGCTAAAGAGCAGCACCCGCGCGAATGGATCGAAGCCACCGGCAGCGCCATCCGGCGCGCGTTGCGCCAGGCTAAAGCGGTCGCCGCCGAAGTCAAAGCCATCGGCGTGAGCGGCCAGCAGCACGGCTTTGTGCCGCTCGACAAGGCCGGCGAGGTCATCCGGCCCGCCAAGCTCTGGTGCGACACCTCCACCGCGCCCGAGTGCGCCGAAATCACCGAGGCCCTCGGCGGCCCGAAAAAGACCGTCCGCGCTCTCGGCAACGCCGTCCTGCCCGGGTTTACCGCCTCGAAAATCCTCTGGCTCAAAAAACATGAGCCCGAGAATTACAAGCGCTTGGCCACCGTGCTCCTGCCGCACGATTACCTGAACTTTTGGCTCACCGGCGAGCGGGTGATGGAATACGGCGACGCCAGCGGCACCGCGCTGCTCGACGTGCGCAAGCGCAAGTGGTCCGAGGCGGCGCTGGCCGCCATCGACCCCGATCTGGCTTCCAAGCTGCCGCGCGTGATCGCCAGCGACAAACCGGCCGGCGCGCTCCAGCCCTCCACGGCCAAGCTGCTCGATCTCAACCCCGGCGTCCTGGTCAGCGCCGGCGGCGGCGACAACATGATGGGCGCCATCGGCACCGGCAACACCCGCGCGGGCGTCATCACCGCCAGCTTCGGCACCAGCGGCACCATCTATGCGTGCGCTGAAAAACCGGTCGTCGATCCCGACGGCGAAATCGCCGCCTTCTGCGACTCCACCAACCGCTGGCTCCCGCTGCTCTGCACCATGAACGTGACCGTCGCCACCGAGATGGTGCGCGAGGATTTCGGCTGGTCCCACGAAAAATACGCCGCCGAGGCCGCGCGCGTCCCCGCCGGCTCCAACGGCCTGCTGCTGCTGCCGTATTTTGAAGGCGAACGCACCCCCAACGTGCCCGATGGCACCGGCGTGTGGTTCGGGGTCAACCAGAAGACCTTCGAGGACGGCCACTTCGCCCGCGCGGCGATGGAAGGCGTGACGCTGGGCATGAACTACGGATTGCGCCGGCTCGCCGATCTAGGCGTCAAGCCGGCCCAGATCCGCGCCACCGGCGGCGGGGCCAAATCCAAAGTGTGGCGCCAGATCATGGCCGACATTTTCAATGCCGAAGTCGTGACGTTGAAAGTCACTGAAGGCGCCGCCTATGGCGCGGCCCTCCAGGCGCTCTGGTGCTGGCGTCTGCACGAAGGCGAGAAGATCACTATCGGCGAGATCACCGACCGGTTCGTGGAGATCAACGGCGCCGAAACTGCGCAACCCAACCCGAAGAACGTCGAAGTTTACCAGGAGCTGCAAGGGCTTCAGGACGAACTTTCCGTCACCTTGCGCGGCGCCTTCTCCAAACACCGCCAATACGTGCTGCGGAGCCGCTGAGTAGTGCGCAAACGAAGGCTTTTGGGGAACAGTTCGGGCTTTCAGCCCTGAGAGTTATGAAAGTTGATGTTCAATCCCGGCCCCGGATTGCGCTTGCTTTGGAGTGCTCCTTGATGCAGCACGGCGGCACGGAGGCGCTGGTTCGAGCCCTGCTCCAGGGCCTGAGCCCCTATTACGATATCGTTCTGGTCTCTGGAGACAGGAAGCGGGCGGATCTGCCGGCGGAGTTTTCCGAGCTAATATCCAGTCACTTGACCTGGACTCCAGGCCCGCAAAGCGCCGCTCCGGCGCGGGAGCTGGCTGCGGCATTGAAAGCGGAAGGCGTCGAACTCGCGCACTTCCACTTCAGCGGGACATTCGTTTGGGGTAGCAACCGGTATTGGCGCTGCCCGATCTACCACCTGGGCGCGAGCGGAGTCCCCTGCTTGAGCACGAACCACATGGCCACCCCGTGGCTCGATTGCGGGATTCGCCTGGACCGGCCGCGCTGGCAGCAGCACTTGTATCAGCTATTCGCCATCTTCAGCCGGTCCGTGGTGTATCGGCGGCTCAAAGTCGAGGTGTGTGTCTCCGAGCACAATCGGGCGCGCGTTTTGCGAATGTTTCCCCATTTCCGGCGCAAGATCGTGGTGCGATACCACTCGCTCCTTTCGGCCGAGGCGCCGCCGCCTGCGCCGCAGCCCCGAGAGCCGTTACTTTTGTGCGTGGGGACTATCGGCGGGCGGAAGGGCCAGGTGGTGCTGGCGGAAGCGTTCGCGCGCATCGCCCAACGCCATCCGAAATGGCGCCTGGATTTGGTGGGACGCACCAGCGTGCCCGAAGATGCGGAGCGGATCCGCGCCCTGGCGGCGAGCGCGGGCTTGAGCGAGCGCTTGCGGCTGCCGGGGCCGATGGCTTATCCCGACGCTCTGGCGCAAATGAAACGGGCGTCGGTGTTTGTGTTGCCGTCGTTCGATGAAGGGCTTCCCCTGGTTTTGGAGGAGGCTTTGTTCCACGGCTGCGTGGCTGTGGCGAGCCGCGTCGGCGGCGTGCCGGAGCTGATTGATGACGGCGTGAACGGCTTGCTGGTGCCTCCCGGGGACGTCGCCGCGCTGGGTGACGCGCTGGATCGGCTGATGTCCAACCCGGCGCTGCTGGGGAAGTTGGGCAGCCAGAGCCGGCCTTCCGTTATCGCCAAAGGCATGACAGCCAAGGCCATGCTTGAGAACTACCAGGAGCTGTACAAAAGCATTCTGGCTGCACAATGAAAACACAACCTGGAATCGTCGTCGTAGAGCCCTATCGCACGTGTTGCGACTACTATGCGCGGGCTATCGAAACGGAGCGCGGGTTGAGGGTGCTTGCAATCGGGACTCGGCGCGGAGTCTCGGGAGTGCGCGAGGAAATTACGCGACTGAATCCCGCGTTCGGGCTGGTGGTCAATGCGGGGGCTCGGCTGCTGCCTCCCTTTCAAGCCGAGTCCTGGCGTTTCCGCCTCCTGCCCTGGATCGACCGCTGGGCGCTCAAGCAGTTAGTGCCTGGAGACCACGTCCTTTCGAGCTACGGCTATGCTAATGAGTGCTTCAAGTTCGCCCGACGGACCGGGGGCAAGACCCTCCTGGACGCGGGCAACTCGCATATTGAACACTACTGGGAGATCATAACCGAGGAGCACCGCCGCTGGAAGTGCCCCTACCCGCCGGTGGCGCGGCACTGGTACGAGCGGTCGCGAGCCATGCTCGCCGATGTTGATTACGTGCTGGCTCCGAGCTCGTACGTGGCCCAATCCTTCCTGGATCGCGGGTTTAAGGCGGAGCAGATCCTGCCAAACGCTTACCCGGTCGATCTCTCTGTTTTCCAGCCGGCGGCCACGCCACGGCCAAAGAACCGCCCCTTGACGGTTATTAACACCGGGAGCTTGTCGTTGCGGAAAGGTACTCCGTACCTGTTGGAGGCGTTTCGAGCCGTGCGCCAACGGCACCCTTCCGCCCGTCTATTGCTGACGCAAATTATTCAGGACGACATCAAGCCGATCCTGGCGCGGTATGGCGATCTCCCGATCGAGTGGGCGCCGAGCCTGCCCCACGAGCAACTGGCGGAACGGCTGCGCGGCGCCGATGTGTTTGTTTTGCCTTCTTTGGAGGAGGGGATGGTTCGGACGGCCCTCGAGGCCCTTGCCTGCGGGCTACAAGTGGTGCTGACGCCGCACACGGGCGCCAACGATTTTGTCCAACCGGGAATTAACGGCGAAGTGGTGCCTATCCGAGATTCCGCAGCCACAGCGGAGGCCATTCTGAAATGCGCGGAGAGGGCGCTCTCCAACTCCGAAGCACCTCAAAGGCTCTTTGACGCACGGCTAGTGAGCGCCGACCATTTTGCCTCAGTCCTCTTGGGCCAATTGCGAAGGCTGGGGCTGATCGGCGGAAATCAAGTGACGACAGAACGATAAACTCTAGGTGGAACGCGCCAGGCGCGGGACAATCTCGCGCAGCAACTCCTCATAGGCATCCAGCACCGCTTCGCGTTGATAATGGGCCAGATACTCGGCATGCCCCGCCTCCCCAAGCGCGGTCCGGCGGCTGGGATCGGCCGCCAGAAGTTGGAGCGCCCCGGTCAGTTGCGCTTCCGTTTGGACCACGAGGCCGCCAGGCAGCTCGCTGACGCAACCGGTATTGGTGGAGATGAACGGTTTTGAGGCGGCCATGCTTTCCAGGAGCACGATTGGCTGGGTCTCCGCGTTGGCGGAGAGGACGAAGGCATCCATGGCGCCGAAGGCCTGCTGAGTCATCTGGCGTCCCATGTTTTCGAGAATCAGGACCTCGCCGGCGGGCAGTTCTTTGCGGAGATCCTCGTTCAACCGCGAGAGCAGGCGGGAATAATCATTGGCCTCGCTCCCAATAAAGACCAGGGCGGCGCCGGGGAGACGCGCGCGCCGGAATGCGCGCAAAGCGAGGCGCTGGTTCTTGCGCTCGCAGTAGTTGGCGACGCATAGGAACAACAGCTTGCGCTCCAGGCCATAACGTTTCCGGAAATCGGCAGGCGATCCGCTTGCGGGCCTCCAGTCCACGCCGTTGGGAATGATCCGGATGCCTTGGTGGCGGGTCATGCGAGCGACGCCGTGATCGAAAAACCGTCCCCAATCCGTTCGCCGGCTCAGAAAAACCAGCCGATCGAAGCGCCGGAGCAGGAGCGGCAGCCGCCAAACAAAAGGCTGCCACCGGAGCCATTGGCCCAGGCCCCAGGGAAAGCCCGGATGCCAATTCACTTGGTGAGCCACGTAACCGTGACTGACCAGGGCCTTGGCGGCCCGTATTTGCTGGAATGCTCCAAGCGCCAGCCAAGTAGGTGTGGCATCCAGCGTATGGCAGAAAAGCGCGTCGGAGTCGAACCCAGCGATGAAGCGGCGCATCTCCTCGACTTGCCCTCGCGCCGGGCAGCCCCACGTGGGGCTGCCCTTGACATCGAATTGATAAACCCGTGGATTATCTCCGGGGGAAGACGGTTGGCGTTCGGGATGCAACTGGGTGACTACGCCTACCTCATACCCTCGAGCCGCCAAGCCCTCCGCCATCAAGCGCGCGGCCCCGGCCACTCCATCCATGTGGGGAAGGTAGGTGGGGGTAAGAATGAGGATGCGGCCCATTATCGCCGGAAGAGATTGTATTTCACAATGCAGCGCAGGGCGCTGAACCCGTCGCGCCAATTGATCTTCTTGCCCTCCTCGTAGGTGCGGCCGTAGTAGGAGATGCCCACCTCGTAAATGCGCACCTTGAGCTTGCTGACCTTGGCCGTAATCTCCGGCTCGAATCCAAACCGGCTCTCCTCGATCTTAATCCGCTGGAGAACCTCGCGCCGGAACGCCTTGTAGCAGGTCTCCATGTCCGTGAGGTTGAGGTTGGTGGCCATGTTCGAAAGGGTGGTCAGGACGGTGTTGCCCACCGAGTGCCAGTAGTAGAGGACCCGGTGCGAGGTGTGGCTGCTGAAGCGCGATCCAAAAACCACGTCCGCCTTGCCGCTCAAAATCGGGTTGAGCAGAAGGTAATACTCGCTGGGGTCGTACTCGAAATCCGCGTCCTGGATGATCACCACCGGCCCGGTTACGTGCTGGAAACCGGTCCGCAACGCCGCTCCTTTGCCCTGGTTCTGTTCGTGCCGGAAGAGACTGAGCCGCGCTTGGCCCGGCAGCAGCTCTTGCAGCGCCTGCCAGGTCTTGTCCCGCGAGCAATCGTCCACCACAATCACTTCCTGCACCGGTTGCTGCTCCAACACCCGAAGCACCACCTGGGCTATCGTCGCTTCCTCGTTGTACACGGGAATGACCACCGAGAGGCAAGGCAGAATGCCGGCATTGTCCCTGGCGTCGATAAAAGCCGCTTTGCCGGGAGCCAGGGAGGACATAGCTAGCAATGGGCAGGCAATTGGATCGCCGGCTGAGGTTCATCACTGTGGCGCCGGCGCAGCGCCTGAACCGTGTCGTCAAGTGTCACAGCGCCAAGCTTAATTGGGCCTTCCAACTGAGACAAGCACGAACTCGGCACCTCGTGGCTTGCGCGGCACACGCAGCCGGGCTAGGGGTTCGACTGGATTTCCCAGCGCACCAGATAAACGTTATTGGTCACGCCACCATCGAACTGACTGTCGGAAATCCTGACCATGAAGGCGCGCACCGGGCTGTCGTTCTGGAAATTGTTGGTAAACGTCAGCGCTGTCAGGAATCCGTTGGTGATGCCACAGACGACGTACTGCGTGTCGCCGGTGCCGTTATACTGGTTGCCGATAAAAGCGCTCACCAGGTCCAGGCCGATGGACATGTTGGTCACGCCTTGCTCACCGGTGAAGTAAAGCGTGTGGATGTAGGGGGAGCCGACCGAGGCATAGTTCTCCGCGCGGCCCGGGGCCACCGTCGGCACCTGGTAGGTGAGCCAGCCCTCGGTGTTCCTGGCGATTAGCCATCCTGCCGAAGCCCAACTCATTGGCGTGTTGGTCATCGTCATGCTGCCGCCGCAGTAACCTTCCCCTGGATTAACCACGGTATGCCAATAGGGCTGGTCGTTGTCGTAACCGCGGATGCTCACCACGGTATTCGTATTGTAAAGTCCCCACTGCCAGCCCCGTCCATGATACAGGGGCATGAACGTGGTGGTGTCGTTGCTGATGATATTGAAGAGATAGGAGCGGCCCAAGGTGCCGGTAATCGAGTTGTTTTCAAAGATAACCCCGCTGGTCGCCGCCGATCCAACTTCGAAGTAGGCCGGGTGCCCGTTCGTGGCATAAGGTAAGTTGTCGAGCGTGTACATGCCCTTCACCGTCGTTTGCTGGTAGAACTGGCCATAGACCCCGCAGTTCTCCGCGTGGAAGCTGGTTACGGTTAAATTCAACTCGTCGTTCCAAAGCGCGCTTGTGGCCAGGGATGCGAGTGAGTTCCTCAGGGTCGCATTGTCTCCGTTGCCTTCGTCGGGCGCTTGCCAGCACGCGTACGCCGTCCCCACGTAGCCGATGGCTGCCCCAACCTGCCATCCGGTGACACTGCAGCGGTCAATGTCCAGGTCGTGGCATCCGCAGAAGCCGAGACCGGCGCTGGCGTTGGACTGGCAATCGACTGCATGGACCGTTAGGTTCCAGCAGTTGGAAAAGGCCATCGCCTTGTCCCAACCCGCCAGGCGCAAATTGTCGAAGGTGAGGTGAAACGCCGGAGCCGCGTAGTAACTCTTGGTGATCCCGACCTCTCCGTTGTTATTCCCCCAGTCGTCCAGGAGCGGACCGCTGATGGTCATGTTGCGCAGGGTGTCGTACTCCCGGAATCCGTAAACAATCCCCGGTTTGTTGGCGACGTCAAAATGCAGCTCCGTGGCCGTTCCCGCCCCCTCCATAATCACACCGGCGTTCGTCGGATAGAGACCGCCCGCCGCGCCGAATATCACGTCGGGCAGCGTGATGCTGTCGGAGAGCAGGTATCTGCCGGCCGGGATGTGCAGGATCGTATTGTTCGGAGCCGCACCGAAGGCCCAATTGACCGCCGCTTGCATCGCCGCTGTGTCGTCGGTAACGCCGTCGCCGTGCAGCCCGAACATGGCTTTCGCGTCGGTTACGATTGCGTTGGTAAGCCCCCGGCCATCGCCGGTCATCGCTCCGGTGAAGGTCCCAGCCAGGGCCACGCTCGGCTGGTTGTTCGTCACCACTACCGAGGGCAGTTGGGACGCCGGCAGCGCGCCGCTGAGGGTGTATGCCACGCCGGCCGTGCCGGCGTTGGGCGCATACTGAGCGTAGGGGGTCGGCGTGATAGGCGTCAGCGGCGTCAGGGCAAGGTAGTCTGGGGCGCCGTTGGTTTTTACCTCTATCTGGAGCCACCGCGCCGCGCCGTTGAAGACGCCATTGCCGAAGTCAATGGATACCGTGAAAAGCCCATTGCTGACGGGAACCGCATTGGTGGCGAACGGACTGCAGACCAGGTTCACCCCGCCCGCATCGGCGGCGGCGCTGAACAGGAAATCATACCGGCCTGTGGCGGGAAGGCCGCAGTTGAGAAGGGACCCCTGGTAGCTGAAGGCCGTGCCCTGGGCTTCGCCCCGGCGAAGGCCCGCAAGCAGGGCCACAGAGGCAATACATAGGGCGAGGGTGGTTTTCTTCATAGGTTCGGACTCTGATCTATACTATATCGTTAATGCCACCCGCTAAGGCCGTATGTTGTCAGATGAGGCGCTGGAAGTCAAGTCCGGATACGTTCTTGGCCCTTCGCGTGACCCTCTCGTTTTGCTCGCGCGATGGCCACGTTTTCGTGGGCACCTCAGGGGGCGTTCTGGGTGGAGAGCTTCCGCCCTTCCGTAACCTCGCGGTAGATCTCCATCATCGACTCCCCCCGCTTGTCCCAAGAGTAATCTTCGCAGGCGCGGCGGCGTCCGGCTTGTCCAAGGCTTTCGCACAAGGCCGGGTTGCCCGCCAGTTTTTCCAGCGCCGCGGCCAGATCGGCCACGACCTGATCGGGAGTCCCGGGCCGAATCTTGAAGCCGCACTGGTCGGTGACCACTTCCCCCGGGCCGCCGAGATCGAGGCAGACCACTGGTTTGGCCGCGACCATAGCTTCCAACAAGACCAACCCGCCGGAGTCCCGAAGACTAGGCAGCAGTATCACGTTGGCAGCCTTCATCCAGCCCAGGACTTGGGCCCGGCGCGGCAAGCCGCCGAGAAAGCGCACCTGTTGGGCGACGTTCAATTCCCGCGCCAGCGCCGCCAGACGCTCACGATCCGGCCCGGCACCGGTGAAAACCAGAGTTGCGTCGGGATGCGAACGCGCCAAAGACGCGAAGGCCCTGAGGCTCAGGGCGCAGCCTTTGCGGGGTTCGAGGCGGCCGGCCGCAAGGACCACAAATCCGGGGGGGCGCTCTCCAACTGGCAAAGGCTCGGCGGACTCTTCGCCGGTCATGGCCAAGCCAGACATTAGCCGCACCTTATCGGAGCAGCCCCGAGGGAGAATCTCCGCCGTATCACGGTTTACAGCCAGGATGACCGACGCCCGGCGGATGGTTTGGCGCACCGCGGGGTCCCGCACGGCGACCCATTGAGAAAGATCGCGCGCCCTCTCCAGCAGGCGGCCTTTGCGGCTCAACTGTCCCCGCAACGCACCGGGCACGGTTTCGCCACCCCCGATCGGGCCCCAGACAAACGGAATCCCCAGCCGGCATAGAAACGAGGGGGTGCGCCAGGAATGAAACGTGGCATGGTGGGCGAGGTCAAAACCGACCTGGACATGCAATCGCCGGGCCGCCCGATACGCCTTCCACTGCCACCAATAGTAGTAAAGCCAATCCAGCCCGGGGATGAACCTGTTCTTGAGCCATTGCCACCGGGAATACGAAGGAATGAAGACGGCGTGGACATTTCCAGGCAACTCGCGCTCGATCTGAGGGCGGAACTCGTCGCTGGTCAGCAACCAGACCTCGTGGCGGCGGCAGACCTGCAACGTCCAATTCCAGCCAGCCCCGGGTTCGGACCCCGCCCCCGGACAGCAGGAAAATGCCGAAAGCAGGATCTTCACCTTAGTCCTTCGCCCAGAAATCGATGACGAATACATCCTCGCGCACCGGGGCGAGCGTCTTGCCAAAGGCCTTGTGCTCGGGATGGTCGAGGTAAGTCTGGAGGTCCCTATCGCTCTTGAACGACAGAATGTAGCAGTGAGTGAAGCCTTTGCTGCGCTGCTCTTTGCTCACATTCGTGCCCCATTGCAAGGCCATGACCTGGGGGATCTTCTGCTGCAAGGCCTCAAACGCCTGCTCGACATTCTTGATATCCTGACTCGTGGCGGTGCTCTTGAATTTGAGGCAGACCACATGCTGGAGCTTCTCCGCAGCGCCAGCATTCAACACCATACCCAGGAAACAGAAGGCCCCGAAAACCATGACGATTGTTTTCATTGCGCGCGAAGGGTATCATAAGGCCTTGGGAAGCGGCAAGCTCGCGCTCCGGACAGAGGCGCCTACCGGCGCAATTGGCGTTTGCTTTCCTCAATGTGGCGCCGATCCGGGTTCAAGCCCAAGAACCTCTTGCACCCACTCCTGGTTGTCGAGGTACCAGCGCACGGTTTCGCGGATGCCCTGTTCGAAGCTGTGGGCGGGCAGCCAGCCGAGTTCGCGCTGGATCTTGGCGGCGTCGATGGCGTAGCGGCGGTCGTGGCCCGGGCGGTCTTTGACGAAGGTGATGAGCTTGCGCGACTGGCCGCCGAGGCGGGGGGCCATCTCGTCGATCAAGTCGCAAATCAGCTCCACAATCCGCAGGTTGGCCCATTCGTTGTGGCCGCCGATATTGTAGGTTTCGCCGAGCCGGCCCCCTGTCAGCACCTGCCAGAGCGCCTCGGCATGGTCGCGCACGTAGAGCCAATCGCGCACGTTCAAGCCGTCGCCGTAAACCGGCACCGGCTTGCGCGCCATCACGCTCTGGATCACCACCGGGATGAGCTTTTCCGGGAACTGATACGGCCCGTAATTGTTCGAGCAATTGGTGACCACCACCGGCAGCCCATAGGTGTGGTGATAGGCGCGCACCAACATGTCGCTGGCGGCTTTGCTGGCCGAGTAAGGGGAACTGGGCGAGTAGGGGGTGGTCTCGGTGAAAAAGCCCTTCGGTCCCAGGCTGCCATAGACCTCGTCGGTGGAGACGTGGTGAAAGCGGTTGGCGGAGCCGGCGGCCGACCAGGCCGTCCGGCAGGCTTCCAGGAGATTGAACGTGCCGACGACGTTGGTATGGATGAAGTCGCCGGGGCCGGTGATTGAGCGGTCTACGTGCGATTCGGCCGCCAAGTGCATCACGTGGGTGATGCCGTGGCGGCGCACCGCTTCGAGCACGGCGGATTTGTCACGCAGGTCAACTTTTTCGAAGCTGTATTTGGGATGGCGGCTGACCTTCTCCAGGTTGGCGAGATGGCCGGCGTAGGTCAGGCAGTCCAGGTTGACCAACCGTTCGACTTCAGGCCGGTCGATGACGTGATGAATCACATTGGAGCCGATAAAGCCCGCCCCGCCGGTGATGAGAAGACGCATTCTGAGTTCCGGGTTCATAAGCAAACTTGTCCTGGCAGGGAATGTCTCTCACTCATGTCACTCATGTCACTTTTCCATGACCTGGCTCAGGCTCTGCTCCCAATCCGGCAATTGCAGGCCGAAGGTGCGCCGGAGCTTTTCGCAAGAGAGCACTGAGAAAGCGGGGCGGCGGGCGGGCAGAGGGTATTCAGGGGTGGTGATGGGCTCGACGCACGCGCATTTCTTTTCTTCGAGGGCCATCCGGCTGATGATGGCTTGGGCGAATCCGTGCCAGCTTGTCCGGCCCGAGGCGGCCAGGTGATAAACTCCCGTGAAGGAGTCCGGCTGAGGCGCCGCCAAGACCTGCTTGAGCGCCAGCGCGGTGGTCTCGGCAATCAGGCGGGACCAGGTCGGACAGCCGAACTGATCGTTGACGACGCGCAACTTTTCGCGCTCACGCGCCAGGCGCGTCATGGTGAGCATGAAATTCTGCCCCCTCGCTCCGTAAACCCAGCAGAGCCGGAAAATGAGATGGGCGCCGCCAGCGGCCTGCACCGCCTGGTCCCCGGCGAGCTTGGACCTGCCATAAACGCTCAGCGGAGCGGGCGCCTCCTTCTCGACATAGGGCTCCGTCCTGGTCCCATCATAAACATAATCGGTCGAGTAATGGACCAGCAGGGCTTTGAGCTTAGCGGTCTCTTCAGCCAGGATGCCGGGCGCCAGGCCATTGATCTTCATCGCCCGGTCGGCGTCCGACTCGGCTTTATCCACAGCGGTGTAGGCGGCGGCGTTGATAACCACCTCCGGCCGGGTTTGGCGCACCCATTGCCGGATGGAGTCCGCGCTGGCCAGGTCGATTTCCGGATAATCGACGCAGACGACGTGGGCCAGCGGGGCCAGCGTGCGGCGCAGCTCCCAGCCGACCTGGCCGGTTTTGCCGATGAGCAGAAGGCGAGGAAGAGTTGAGCTGCCGGATTGGGGATTCATGCGGCTGGGTCTAGAATAGCGGTTCGGCCTGCAGGTCGCGAAAGCGGAGTCCTTGGGCGTCTTTCTCGGAAAGCAAGGGGTCTTTGGCCGGCCAGACGACGCCGATGTCCGGGTCGTTCCACAGGAGGGTCCGTTCGTCTTTAGGCGAGTAAAGCTCCGTGCATTTGTAGGAGAACAACGCCGTTTCGCTCAGGACCAAAAAGCCGTGGGCGAATCCGGGCGGAATATAAAACTGGCGCCGGTTTTCCGCCGAGAGGGTTTCACTATGCCAGCGGCCGAAGGCGGGAGAGCTGCGCCGCAGGTCCACCGCCACGTCGAAGACCTCGCCTTGCAGGACCTGGAGGAGCTTGCCTTGGGCATGGGGGTTTTGAAAGTGCAGCCCTCGCAGCGCGCCGCGCCGGGAGAAGGAGAGGTTGTCCTGGACGAATTGAGCGTTGAGGCCCGCCTCGGCATAGCGGCGCTGGTTCCAGGTCTCCAGGAAAAAGCCACGGCTGTCGCCGAACACTTTGGGCTCGAAAACCAGCAAGCCGGGGATATCGCAGGCCAGCACGTTCATGGGGGGATTCAGGTCGCGAGCCGCCGGGCTTCGGCAATGACCTCGGTCAGCAGGTATTCGCGGTATTCGCACTTGGGCATGCGCTGGGTCAGCGCCTCCAAGTCGTTGAGCGAGAGGAATCCGCGGCGGAAGGCCGCCTCTTCCGGGCAGCCGATCTTGATGCCCTGGCGTTTCTCGATGGTTTGCACGTAGGCGGAGGCCTCATGCAGGCTGGTGCTGGTGCCGGCGTCGAGCCACGCGAACCCGCGCGCGAGCCGGCAGACCCGCAACTGGCCGCGGCGCATGTACTCGACATTGACGTCGGTGATCTCCAATTCGCCGCGCGCGGACGGCTTCAAACTCCGGGTGATGGCCACCACATCGTTGTCGTAGATATAGAGGCCGGGCACGGCGTAATTGCTCTTGGCCTGTTTGGGCTTCTCCTCGATTGAAATCGCCTGGCCCGCTCCGTCGAACTCCACCACGCCATACCGCTCAGGGTCGTTGACATGATAGCCGAAGATGGTTGCCCCTTTCCTGAACTCGGTAAAGGCGCGATAGAAGCCGTCGCCGCCGTAAAAGACGTTGTCGCCGAGAATCAAGGTCACCGCATCCCGGCCGATGAACGAGTCGGCGATGAGGAAAGCCTGGGCGATGCCTTCGGGTCGGGACTGCTCGCGGTACTCGATGCTCAACCCCCAGGCGCGGCCGTCGCCCAGCAACTGGCGGAACCGGGGCAAATCCTGGGAGGTGGAAATGAGGCACAACTCCCGGATGCCGCCCTCGATGAGGGTGGTTAGGGGATAGTACACCATCGGCTTGTCGAAAACAGGCTGGAGCTGTTTGCTCGCCACCAGCGTGAGCGGGAACAGCCGCGACCCGGCGCCCCCCGCGAGGATGATGCCTTTCATGGGCCAAGAAGAGTATAGCAAGCGTGCCAAAGCGCAAATATCTTCCGAAAGGGGGCGACGGAAGATCGTCAGTCACAACCGCCAGGCTGCGGATTGTGGTTGCGCGCCAGGGCGCAGTTGAGGTTTAATCTGGCGAGAATGGCGAATACATTTGCAGTTTCTCGCGTTCAGCTTGTCTACGCGTTGTGCCTGCCATTGGCGGTGCTGATGGGCTATTTCCTGGCCGACCCGGCCGACAAAGGGAGCGTCTTGGTCGTGGCCTTGGTGGTGGGGACACTCTGCATCCCTGTGCTGATGCACTGGCACTACCTGCTGTTGATTCTAGGCTTCAACACGCTGGTGAGCTTTGCCTTTTTGCCCGGCAGCCCCGACCTGTGGGTGCTGCTGGCCTTTCTCAGCCTCGGCTTCGCCGTCGTCAACCGCGCCACCAATGCCGATTTTCGTTTCATCACGGTGCCCTCGCTCAACAAGCCGCTGTTTTTTCTGCTCGCGGCCGTGGTCATTACGGCCTGGGCGACCGGCGGCTTCGGCATGCGCGTGTTCGGTTCCGCGCATTATGGCGCCAAGAATTACCTCTACCTGGTGGCGGCGATTGCCGCCTATTTTGCCATCACAAGCCAGCGCATTCCAAGCCACCGCGCCGGCCTCTTTGTCGGTCTCTACTTCCTGACGGGCCTTTCCGCCCTCATCCCCAATTTCATCGCCAAGGCAGGTTCGAGCTTGTCCGTGCTCTATTATTTCTTCCCGCTGCCCGGTGCGGAGGATGATTTTGGCTCCATCGGCAGCATTCCCGGTATGGGTCGCTATTTTGGGCTCACCTACGCCGCCATGGCACTCGGGGCCTTTGTCATGGCGCGCTATGGGCTGCGCGGGCTTTTTGATTTCACCCGACCGCACCGGATGTTTATGTTCCTGGCGGCGGTTGGGGCGTGTGCCTTTTGCGGCTACCGCTCGAACCTGATTTTGTTCCTTTTCACAGTTGCGGCGCTGTACTGCTTCGAGGGCCTGTGGCGGGGGCGGAGCCTCTTATGGACGCTGCTGGCGGTCGTGGGATTCGGGGCATTGCTCGCACTCAGTATTGACAAGCTCCCGCTGGTGGTGCAGCGGACTGTCAGTTTTCTGCCGCTTCGAGTCAATCCGGTGGCGCAAGTGGATGCGGAGAATTCCTCCCAATGGCGGATCGAGATGTGGAAGGAAGTGCTTCCCGAAGTGCCGAAACACTTGCTTTTCGGCAAAGGCTGCGGCATGGACGCGACCGATATGGCCTTTGCCGACGAAAACGCGCACCGGGGCTATGCCAGGGATTACCAATGGGCGATCCTAACTCAATCCTATCACAACGGCCCGCTGACGATCCTTGTGCCCTTCGGCATTTGGGGCGCCATCGGATTTGTCTGGTTCCTGGTGGCTGCCTTCAAATACCTCATCCGCAACTACCTCCATGGCGATCCGGCGTTGACAAAGATTAATACGTTCCTCCTCGCCTTGTTTACAGCCCGGGTATTGATTTATTTCCTGGTTTTCGGCGCGTTCCATCTGGAACTCGTCTATTTCACCAGCTTGGCGGGCTTGAGTGTGAGCCTCAATGGCACGGAACCGTACCGGGAGGCGGAGCTGGAACCGGAGCCGGAAGCGGCTTATAACGAGGAGCTTGCCGCCAACGAACTGCCCTAAGTTTTCCTATGCCTCATCCCGAGACAATCTTGCGTTAATAACTGAAGAGCCGATCCGGCTGTAAAACCGCCGGATAAAGGATTTAGACTAAATCACTTGAGATTGGAACGCGGTTTGCTTGCATTACTTTATTGATAACTGAAGCCGCCGAATGACCACCGCTTCGAACATGTTGGTGCGGTCGCTGGTGACCTATGCGCTGGTGCTGCCCCTGGCGCTGGTGCTGGGCTATCTCCTGGCGACCCCACTCGATTTCTCGACTCTGGCCACCGTCGGTCTTGTCTGCATGGTCCTTTGCCTGCCGCTGGTTCTCAAGTGGCATCGCCCCATCCTCTTTTTGTCCTGGAACCTGTCAGCGACAATGTTCTTTCTTCCAGGCCGCCCCGAGCTTTGGATGGGGGTGGCTGCCGCGAGCCTTACCATCGCCATTATCCAGCGGACGCTGCTGCAGCAGATGCGATTCATTTTTGCGCCCTCGGTCACTCTTCCCCTGCTCTTTTTGGCGGCGGTAGTCATTGGCACCGGCTATCTGACCGGCAGTTTCGGCCTCAAGGCCTTCGGGTCGAAAGTCATGGGGGCAAAGTCTTACTTATTCATCCTCGCCGGAATAGCGGGAGTGTTCGCGATGATCGCCTACCGCATCCCCCGACAGAGTGCCATGCTTTATACGGCCTTGTTTTTTCTGGGAAGCGCCGCAAACTCGATCGGCATGCTGGCTCCTTACGTTCCTTCCTGGTGCTATCCGATTTTCCTGCTCTTCCCCGTCTCCTTCTCCGACATTCAGCCTCTCATGAGCACAGGTTTCGAAACCAATACCCGCTTGGAAAGTATCAACTGGGTGTGCAGCGCTATCACCTACTACTTGCTGGCGCGCTATGGCATTAAGCGGATGCTTCAGCGGGGCAATATCTTGCGGCTCTGCCTGCTTATCGTGGTGGTTGCGCTTACCTTGTTTGGGGGCTATCGCGGCCGGCTTATTTCCCTTTGCATGACCTTCGCCTTTCTCTTTTTCTTCGAGGGGCTTTTCCGGTCCAAGTACGCCTTCGTTATCGTCGCTGGCTGCCTGCTGACCGGTCTGCTGGTCGTCCCCTTCGCCGACAAAATGCCATTCCCCATACAACGGTCCTTGAGCTTTCTGCCCGTGAATGTGGACCCCGCCGCCCGCGAGGAGGCCGAAAGATCCTCGGAATGGCGTGTTCAGATGTGGAGCATGGTCATACCCGAGATACCCAAGTATTTCTGGCTCGGCAAGGGAGTCGGGATTTCTCTGCAGGAGATGGACATCGCGGAGGCGTCTCATCAAAGCGTTGAGGACACTGAGGTGGCCAACATGTTAGTCGGCAACTATCATAATGGGCCGCTTTCGGTTCTGATGAATTTTGGGGTGTGGGGCGCCATCGGCTTTCTTTGGTTCGTGGCCACCTCCCTTCGGGCTTTGTATATCAACTACCGATACGGAGAGTCCTATCTCAAACAAGTCAACACTTTCGTTCTGGCGCTCTTTGCGGCAAAGGTGGTTATGTTCCTGTTTGTCTTTGGGGACTTTCGTCTGGAATTCGCGCAGTTCACCGGCCTCGTCGGCCTCAATCTCGCCCTCAACCATGGCATCCGCAAACCGGTGCGAACCAAAGCCCAGGTCTCCATCCCTATCCGGACCCGCGAGCCGCTGAATCTCTCCCCCGGAATGCCGTCCTAAGGCGGCGGTAAGACATAAAGGTGGCAACCTGCCTTGTCCTTTCGCCGCCCAGCTTCGTTGCTCACTCGTTACAGAGCCATGCGGATATGCGCCTCATTCGCGCCTCGCTGGGCGGCAAAATCCCGGCGGCACCTTGCCACCTTGATTTCTTACCGCCGCCTAAGGGGTGGCGTTTTTTTCGCGTTCCAGCACCTCGGCCAGGACACGGCTTGCATCGCGCGCGGACCCTGCCGCGAGATGCAGCCCGTCCGTGTAACAAATAGCAAGCCCCCTCGCGGCAAGCTCCGCCTCCAGATCTACCTGCGAAAGCTGAAACTCCCGCGCCAGCTCATCGGCGAAGGCAAACGAGGGGTTTTTGCCCGCCTCGGCCCCGCCGTTCATGGGCATTCGCAGCAGAACGATCCGCGCTCCACGCTCCCGCAATGACCTTACCTGGCAGCGCACCCTCTCTTTTGTCGCGTCCGATCCCGCCTGGTTGGATACGGCGGGAATAGCGGCCACCGCTGGGTTGGTGGCGTCGGACGCTGCCGGAACGGCCGCCGGAGCGCCCGCCTGGCCGCCCTGATGGTCTTTCAGCCAGGAGTAGAACATCGACGAAGGGCGGAACTGCGCTCGCAGCAGCGGCACGTATCGAGCCAGGCGAAACTGAATCCCTTCCACCGCTGACTTGAGCGTCGCTTCGTTGCTGTCATACGACTGCGTGAGCATGTTGGCCTCGATCACTACGAGCGGCGGGGTTGTCGGGCGGCTCAGGACAAAATCGAGCCCGAACATGGGATCCAAACCGTCCAGACCGAGATTGGCTACGGGCGCCAGCCCGGTGTCGCTCAGGTAACTCGGCCGCAGCCGTCCGGTCAGCGATGTCCCGACCAGGACGGTCTTCGGCGTCGGATTGAACAGAAAGCTCTCGAGCCGGATCCGATTGGCTTGAAAATTGGACTCAGCCAGCTCGGCGTGCCAGGGCGTCACTGGCGCGAGCAGGCCGAATCCCACCGCCAGGGCGGCCGCCAGGCCGAGGATTTTCCGAGCTTGAGAGTGGCTTGCCATGGGTTGCGTCAGAACTGGAAGTAAATGAACTCGCCGGGGGTGCCGCTGTTGACCAGCAGGAGCAGGATCATGCTCGCATACACCAGGGCCTCGCCCCAGCGAAAGGCCCCCTCGCCCACCGGCTTGCGCCCGCTCTGCCCCCAAGGCCCCGCGGCATACAGATGCATCAAGACTACCGGCAGCGAAAACAGCCCGATCACAAAAGCCAACTGCGGCTCAACTCCGCCCCGGTTATGTATCAGGCATTGGACATACTGAATCACCTGCCGGAAATCGGGAAGTTTGAATAGCAGCCAGAGCACTGAAACGAGGTTGAATATCACAAACGCGCGGACCACTGCCAGAAGGGTCCAGCGCTGGCCCGGAGCCGCCGTATCCCCGGACCGCACGCCCATCATCCGCTCCAGCGCGAGCAGGATGCCGTGCCCCATCCCCCAGACCGCATAGCTCCAGGCCGCTCCGTGCCACAGCCCGCCCAGAAACATCACCACGAACAAGTTTGCGTAGGTCCTGAGGTTTCCGTGCCGGTTGCCGCCCAGCGGGATATAGAGGTAGCTGCGCAGCCAGGTGCTGAGCGAAATGTGCCAGCGGCGCCAGAATTCGGTGATGCTGCGCGACAGGTAGGGATACCGGAAATTGATCGGCAACTCGTAACCGAAAAGTTTGCCCAACCCCACCGCGATTATTGAATAGCCGCAAAAATCGGCGAAGATTTGGATCGAGAACCCGTAGAGCAGGATCATCAGGTCCAGCCTCGATAGGAGGGTGAAAGCCGGGTAGCTCAGCGCCGCCGTCGCCTCTTTGAGGTTGTCCGCCACCACCATCTTTAGAAAAAACCCGCCAACCAGGTTCTTCACCGCGCCGTCCCAGTCGATATCCCGCCGCTCTTTGCGCCCTATCTGATGATAAAACTCGTGGGCCTTGACGATTGGCCCGGAGATCAATTGCGGGAAGAATGACTTAAAGAACCAGGTCCGCTCCTGGAACCAGAGAGTCTCTCGCGCGCCCCGGGGAAAGCTCGCTCCCGGCACACCGTCCGCGCCGGCACGCCACAGGTCCATCACCAGGCTGATCCCCTGGAAGGTGTAGAAGGAAATCCCGATCGGAAGCGGAATATGGCCAAGAAACGGCTTCCATTTCTCCCACAGCGCGCCCGGCAATAGCAGCCGGGCGAATAAAGCCGCGTATTTGAAGAGAGACAAGGCGCCAAGATTGAATACCAGGGCCGCCGCCAGGACCAACCGCCGGCGCTTCTGAGTTGCTTCCGGATCCAGCAACCGCCGCGCCGCCTCCGCGTTGATAAAGGTGGAAAGCGCCAGCAGGATCACCAGCCACGGCGCGTACCAGCCGTAGAAAACGAAGCTCGCCAGCGTGAGCCAGCCAACCTGCCCCGCGGCAGTGCGGCTCAACCACGATGGACCGAAGTAGTAGCCAACAAAAACAGCCAGCAGAAAGACAACAAACGTCCAACTGTTGAACAGCATCGGCCAATTCTGCCCGCAGATCCTCCGAAAGGCAATACACTCTTTCCGCTAAAGGCCGCCGAGGGCTGTGGCAGATCGAACGCTTTCCGGGGCCAACCTCACCCGCCTTTGGCCGCGCCAGGCCCGGGCCGCGCCAGCTCGGCGCCTCGCTGCAATGAAGCCGTGACGGCGACAGGTGCGGCAACCCCTTCCACGCGATGTTTTGCCCGTCCCCGGCGCAGGAGCGGCAGAGAAAAGCACCGGTAAACGACCGCGGCGATCAGCAGCCCGGCTACAAGAGGGCCGCAGAGGAGTGCGGAATACTTGAGGAGGTTTCCTCCGGCCTGGCCGGCGAGACTCCGGGTCCAAAAGGCGAGCGGTTGGTGGAACAGGTACCACTCGTAGCTGATAATCCCGCACCAGCGGAGCCATTGGGTCGATAGCAGCCGTGCTCTGGGATGGTCGGGATTGCCCGCATAGCACAAAGTCAGGGCGGCGCCCGCCTTGACCAGCCAGCCCGTAATCTCATGCCGGACAGGGCCTTCCCCTATGCCGTTGGCACTCAGCCACCCACTGAGCACCAGCGCCACCCCGATAAGCACGAGGCCCGCATCACCGGCCCTGGCCAAGCTGCGGTTTATCATCCCCAGGTTGTCGAAGCCGGCGACCAATATCCCCAGTGCGAAGGCATCCAACATGCTCGGAAAATGTGTGTTGATGACGGGATGCAGCGTGAAGTAGATGTCGTGACGCGCGTTAAGCAGGCGGAAGGCGGTGGGGACGACCAGGAAAACCGCGGACAGGGCCACTAGCGCGGCGTTCGGCGAGAGCTTCTTCACGCTAAGGAACATCAAGGGGAGGACCAGATAAAAGTGGATCTCCACAATCATGCTCCACATCACGGGATTCAGGTCGCCGCTCACTGGCCGGACCAGGGGCACCCCCGCCAACCACTGCAACGCGATCTTCCAGAGCTCCGAGTTATGGGTGAATAGGAAGCAGGCCGGCGCAAACACGATGACCGAGAGGGCTAGAGGGGGGTAGACCTTCCAAAACCTGCGCCAGCCATACCCAGGGGGCACCACCCAGGAGTTTCCTTTCACCTTGCTCTTCCAGAATGGCCAGGAGATGAGGAAGCCCGAGAGCACAAAGAACACCGTGACACCGTGGGCTCCAGCCGCGAAAATCTCCCCGATAAATCGGGTGCTCCGGCCCGCATTGGGATTGTAGTAGATCAGGTGGCACCCGACGACAAGCAAGATCGCGATCCCTCTGAGCCCGTCGATAAAGTCGTATGTCTTGCTGCCGCTCGGGTTGACGTGCCACGGCTCCAGCCACTCTTTCCTGCGCGGGTTCATGTTCGAGATGGTGTTCGGCGGACCGGGCATCCCAGGCCAAAAGTGTTACGTGCAGGCTCGGCTCGCTTACGGTACAGCCACCAAGCTGCCAGCGGGCGATACCGCAGCGCGGAACCTGAGCTTCATCCGACCAAGGAACAACCGTCGTCTGACGGCCAGAATACTAAGGACCTCGGTGGACCTTGGCAATCGCTAATCCGGGCTGAAAGGGCTGCGCGCCACGGCTGATTCATGTGTCAAAATTTGTTCAGGCGGCGTTTGCCAAGGGCGGGGGGATAAGCAAGGTTAGCAGGCGTTGCTATGGAGAAAGCACAAGAACTGAAATACCTGGGGCTGAGCAATCTCGGCCGTGTCTATTGGAACCTGCCGACGCCCGCGCTTTACGAGGAGGCGATTCGCCGCTACGAGGGGATGCTCGGGCACCTCGGTCCGCTCGTGGTGCGCACCGGCCAGCACACCGGACGGCTGCCCAAGGACAAATTCCTGGTGCGCGAGCCCTCCAGCGAGAGCAAGATCTGGTGGGGCAAAGTCAATAAACCGATGGAGATTGGGAAGTTCGACGCGCTCTATCACCGGCTCTGCGCGTATCTCCAGGGCAAAGATGTCTTCGTCGAAAACAGCTATGCCGGCGCCGACGAGCGCTACCGCGTGCCTATCCGGGCCGTGACCGAGCGGGCGTGGCATTCGATGTTCGCCCGCAATATGTTCATCCGGGAGCTGGACCCCGAAAAGCTGGCGCGTCACGCTCCCGAGTTCACGGTTATTCATGCGCCCAGCTTCCACGCCGTGCCGGAAATCGACGGCACCAACTCCGCCGCGTTCGTGGTCCTGCACTTTGGCCGCAAGCTGATCCTTATCGGAGGCACCTCTTACGCCGGGGAGATGAAGAAGTCGATTTTCACGGTCATGAATTACCTGCTGCCCCAGCGGCAGGTCATGGCGATGCATTGCTCAGCGAACTACGGCAAGGACGAAAACGACGTGGCGATCTTCTTCGGCCTCTCCGGCACCGGCAAGACGACACTCTCGGCCGACCCGGAGCGCACGCTCATCGGCGACGACGAGCACGGCTGGAGCGACAGCGGCGTGTTCAATTTCGAGGGGGGTTGCTATGCCAAGGTGATCCGGCTCTCACGCGAAGGGGAGCCGGAGATCTACGAGGTGACCCGCAAGTTCGGCACCATTCTCGAAAACGTCACCCTGGACGTGAACACCCGGCATGTGGACCTGGACGATTCCTCGCTGACGGAGAACACGCGCGCCGCCTATCCCATCACGCACATTCCGAACCTGACGCGCAGCGGGCAGGGCGGGCATCCCAAAAACATCATTATGCTCACGTGCGACGCGTTTGGAGTGCTGCCGCCTCTGGCGCGGCTGAGCCGCGAGCAGGCGATGTATCATTTCCTGGCCGGCTACACGGCCAAGGTGGCCGGGACCGAAGCCGGCGTGACCGAGCCGCAAGCGACCTTCAGCGCCTGTTTCGGGGCCCCGTTCATGGCCTTGCCGCCGCTGACATATGCCAGGCTGCTCGGGGAGAAAATTGCGCGCCACAACGTGGATGTCTGGCTGGTCAACACCGGCTGGAGCGGCGGCGCTTACGGCCAAGGCCAGCGCATCAAGCTGGGCCACACCCGGGCCATTATCCGGGCCATCCTCAGCGGCGCCTTGAAGGAGGTCCAGACCAAGCCGGACGCGGTCTTTGGGGTGAATGTGCCGACGAGCTGCCCGGGGGTGCCCGCCGAAATGCTGCATCCGCGCCAAACCTGGCGAGACCCCTCCGCCTACGACCGCACCGCGGAGAAACTGGCCGGGATGTTCAAACAGAATTTCGACGAAAACGCCCCCGAAGCTCCCCCTGAAATCAAAGCTGCCGGACCGGCGGGGCGGGGCTAGTACTCCGTAAATCAAGATTCATTACAGAAGGACGCGAAGGACGCGAAGGGCCAGAAAGAAACTCCCCTTCAACAGGCTGCCAGGAGTGGCCTATTTGTAGGCTGGATTCTTCTTTTCTCTTCGCGCATCTTGTGGGCGCATGCAACTGGTCCGTGATCTATACGCCGCCAAACGCGCCGCCGGGCAACCGGTGATCTCCTTCGAGTTTTTCCCGCCAAAAACCGACGAGGGCGACCGCAACCTGCTTGAAAAAACCATCCCGGCCTTGCTCCGGACCCAACCGGATTATTGCTCCGTGACTTATGGCGCCGGGGGCAGCACGCGCGACAAGACGCTCCGCATCGTCGATGCCATCCAGCGGCAGCACCAGTTGACGGCGGTGGCGCATCTGACCTGCGTCTGCGCCACGCGGGAGCAAATCGCGGAGTTGCTGGGCCAAATCCGGGCGCTCGGGGTCAGGAACATCCTCGCCCTGCGCGGCGACCCGCCCGGGGGCGGCGAGTTCCAGCCCACTCCCGGGGGATTCGAGTTTTCCAGCCAACTGGTCGGCTTCATCCGGGAGCAGGGCGATTTCTCGGTGGGGGTCGCCGGCTTTCCCGAGGGCCATGTCGCCTGCAAGGCCGGCAAGCACGCCGACTGGCAGCATCTGAAGGAGAAGATCGACGCCGGCGCCGATTTTGTCCTGACTCAGTTATTCTTCGACAACGCGGATTACCTCGAGTTCCGCGAGCACCTTGTCGCCAGGCACGGCGTGCGCATTCCGCTGGTGCCGGGGATTGTCCCGATCCTTAGCGGCTCGCAAATCAAGCGCTTTACCGCCATGTGCGGGGCGCGCATTCCCGCGCCGCTGTCGGCGCGGCTCGATGCCCTGGGGGACGACGACGCGGCGGTGACCGAGTTCGGCATCGAGTACGCCACCCGCCAATGCGAGGCGCTCCTGCGCGCCGGAGCCCCCGGCATTCACTTCTATACGCTCAATAAGGCACACTCGACTGTGCGCGTCCTGAAGAACCTGGGGCTGGCAGCGGGAAGCGTTGGAACGTGAAACGTAATGCGTAAAACGTAGGTTGTCAGGTTATCAGGTTGTCAGGTTATCAGGTTTTGGGTTTCTCGCATCACGGCCCTGTCCGCCCACGAGCGACTCGTACAACTCGGCCAGGTCGCGGGCGGCGCGCTCGAGTGAAAAGCGGTCCGCCACTCGCTCGTGCAGCTTCCAGCGCGCGGCCAGGTCCAGCGGCGGCCGTTGCCCCCAGTTCACCATGGCCGCGGCCAGTTCCTCGATCGAGCCGCGCTTGACCAGTTGGCCGTAACCGGCCGGGGCGAACGCTTCCGGGATGCCGTCCAGGTCCGACGCAATGACCGGCTTGCCGCACGCATGGGCTTCGCAGACCACCCCCGGAATGGCCTCGGTGCCGATTTGGGACAACACCATGCAATCCAGCGCGTTCATGGCCGCGGGCATGTCCTGCGAATACGGCGTTAGCCAGGCGACCTCACGCAAGCCGAGCTGGGCAATGTCGGCTTCCAGGATCGATTTCATCTTGCCGCGTCCGATTAGAAGAAAGCGCGCCTGGGGCAGTTGCGTCCGCACCCGGGCCGCGGCCTGGAGGAACTCGCGCTGGCCTTTGCCCCGGGGCAGCGGATAACCGCCCACGATGCCGAAGGCGTAATGCCCCGGGTCCAGGCCCCAAGCCTGGCGTTGCGCCGGGGCTTCGCCGGGCCGGAAGCGCTCCATATCGAAGCCGCCATAAACCACGTGGATTTTGGAATGGTCCCCGTGCATGGGCGGCCGCCGGTGCCGTTCGGGATTGTCGGATTCCGGGTCGGCGTCGCCTTCGCGCAGGACCTTGGCCACAAACTGGGAGACCGCGGCCATGGCGTCGCACTGGCCCAGCAGGAACTGGCGGCTGGCCCACGAGCCGGGGCTCTTGGCCAGATGCCGGCTCAGGACCACTTTGGGCCGGCGACCCGAGAGCCGCGCCGCAAAGACCGCGGGCCAGTAATCGCGGCCGTGACGGGCATGGAGAATCTGGATGTTCTCGCGCCGGATGAGCCGGGCGGTGGCGAGAATCATCGGCAGCTTGAGGGGGCCCTTGACCGGCACCGGCTCGAAAGGCAGCCCCAAGTCGCGCGCGATCTCGGAAAACTCGCGTCCCGACGGGCCCGCCATCCACACAGGGTGCCCCAGCTTCAAGAGGGCATGGGCAATGCGCACCGAACGATCGTCGGTGCCGCCGCCTTTGAGCATGGAGTTGAGATGCAGAATCCGCAGTCGCGTCACAGCCGGAGTGTATGAGCCGTGGTCGGGCCGCTCAAGAACCTTGCGCGGGGCGCACTGCCCTGGGAGTGCGCCCGTCCCCGGGCGCAGCGGGCAACGAACAGCGCCTGATTCCAAACCTTCGAATGGTTTCCCTAAGGCAGAGTCTGCTGTCCGCCCTCTCGGGCGGAACGGCAATCTAATGGGCGGAGGCTATAGAAAAGTCTCGAGTCAGCCGGTGTCCGGCGCCCGCTGCGCCCGAGACGGGCGCACCCCAGGACGGAGTGCGCCCGGGCGCAGCGGGCAACGAACAGCGGCTGACACTCATTCGCTGTTTCACTTTTGGAGTTGTATCCATGGGCTCTGTCGAGGCGGGTGTTCATGGGCGGTCAGAAAAAAAATTTGGTTACCGTAGGTGACCGTAGGTGTCCGTAGGTGACCGTTGAGTGACCTTCGGGATGCATCCGGGCTCCGCCAAGGCTTTCGCCTTCGCTCGGATGCTCCAGCCTCCGCGCTGATGCTTCGGCGCGGCAAGCTGGCGCGACAAGGCAGGAATTAGACCGGTTTTGGGAAGTGGTTTTGCAAGTGGTTGGGGAGCAGGGAGTAGTGAAAAGTAAAAGCGAAATCGGTCCAGAAACGGTCCAGAAACGGACTAATGTTGCGGCGACATTGGCGTGGGGCGCCAGGCTGGGAAAGGCTAAAGGCTGAAGGCTAAAGGCCAAAGTCAACCAGGAATTTGACAGTTTTTCCGGGCATTTTGCGTAAGTGGTTGAACGGGAACGGTCGGCGGCCTGTGTTTTCAAAATGTGAAGGGGAAAATGTAAAGAAAATGTCAAATTTTGAGGTGACGATGGCGCGGGAAACGTTAGAACGTGTAAGGTTAGAACATTAGAACGTGGTGCGGAAGACATGGTGGGTGGCGTTATGTGCAAGTGGCTCTGACGCGATGGGGTTTCCGAGACGCCGCCAAGCCTTGTGAGGACAGGACGGCGGACAGGCCAGCGGGCCGGCGCTTTCCGCTCGTCGGATCCATGGTTTCGAGGTGGGCATTATTGGTTGGCAAGAAAAAAATATTCTGTCGTTTATGCCGTCCTTAGGTTGGCGTGGGTTGGCACAGGTTGGCGATGGGTTGGCGTACTGTGACGGCGCCCAATGACCTTTAGCCACTGAAGGGAAGGACAAATCCCCCTCACCCCACCCTCTCCCAAATGGAGAGGGCAGGTGCCGCCGAGGAACCGCTGGGGCAAAGTCAACCAGGAATTGCACAGTTTTGTTGGGCATTTTGCGTAAGTGGCTGAGTGGCAACGGTCGGCGGTGTGTGTTTTTTAAATGTGAAGGGGAAATTGTAGGGAAAATGCGCAATTTTGCGGTGACGATGAGCCTGAACCCGCCTTCGTCGGACTCCCGCCTTGGCTCTGATGCTCCCGCCTTGGCTCTGATGCTTCGGCGCGGCAAGTCGGCGCGGCAAGTCGGCGGGGCAAGACGTTAAAACGTTGGAACGTGGTGCGCGAGAGGTGATGGGTGGCGGCAAGTCGGCGGGGCAAGCTATGTCAATGGGGAATTGCACCATTTTTCGGATCGGATTTTGCAAGTGGCTGTGGGACAGGGAGTAATGAAATGCATTTTCGAAAATCGGTGAAGAAACGGTGCAAGAATGGTGCAATTCTGCGGTGGCACTCCTGAAGGCACGTGAAACGTGAAACGTGAAACGTAAAACGTGATGCGTGAAACGTGAAACGTGGGACGCAGCGCGTAAGGCGTAAAACGTAAAACGTAAATGGGACCCAGGCGACGGCTTCTTTCAGGCGCGCGAATTGGCTCGCGTGTTTTGTGCGGTATTCCGGCCCATTTGGCATTGGTAGCCATAAGACTATACTTACTATATACCATTATGAATCCCTTGTCAATGGGGGCGGCGCTTTTTTTGGAAATCTTTTGACAGGATTAACAGGATTAAGGGGATTCCGGACAAAACATGGCAAGGCGGCATGCGGGTCCGGATTGGGGGCGGGGCGCAGCCCAGGACGGGAACTCGCGGGAGTGCGCCGTTGGCTTGGCACATGGGGCTTTAGAAAGGCGGGGAGAGGTGGCATTCTGGTGGAGCGATGAACCTGTCCAAACGCCTTCGGTGCGCAGGTGGAAGAACGGCAGCCGAACATCGGGTTTGGTGCCGCGCCGCAGGGCGACGGCGCGGAAATAGGAGCTGAAGCGAAAGGCGAGGTCGCCATTGCGCTGGAGGGTTGAGGTGCTTAGCTTGCCTTCCTCGGCTAAATCGCAGAGGACGAGGAGCAGCAGCGGCTTGTGGGGCGCAATGCCGCGAGCAGGATCGTAATGCAGGTCGTTAAGAACGCTGAGCCAGCGAGAGCAGTCTGGTGGCCAGCCATCGGTTTGCGTCGATGGCGGCGAACCTGTCTGATTATCCCGGTGCGTCATCAGAATTCTGAGCGTTGGCCGGATTGAGCCCAGGGCCAATTGCGCTCGCCCGTTGTATGGTCGCTGTGGCACGGAAGCAAGACCTTTACGGGCCCCCGAAATCTCGCCTACGTGATTTGTTTTAAACCGCGGAATACAGGAACACGCGGAAAACTGAATCTTTCCGCGTGTTCGCGGTTTTATCCATTTTCTATAGTAGCACGGATTTTGAAGTCCCATGATTCACGCTTTTTTCCTTCGAACGCGCGTTCGTTAGGCGGGGATTTGGGGGGCCGGAAGAGCGTGTCGAGCGTGAATAGCCAATCGTCAATAGCCAATAGCCAATAGCCAATAGCCAATGCTGGGGCGCGCGGGCAAGCGCGGGCTGGCTGACCGGATCGAGCACGTTTCCCGGAGGCGGGGCGATGGGTCACCGCCATTAAGTTTGAGTTACGAATGGGTCGTGGGCCTGTAGCGCAGGCCTCCGGCCTGCTCGGGCGTCCGAACCCCACTTGCTCTCGGCGGTACCTGTGCGCTTTCTAGCCGGCACGCCATGCAGACTGGAAGTCTGCACTACGTCCGAAGGGCGACGATTGTCATTCAGACTTAATGGCAGTGGGGCGATGGGTTGGGATACGACGTTCAGTCGTTAGAGGAGGGGCGGGATCGGCTGATCGGGGCGGCGGGGACGGGATGCGGAGAGATCTGCGACCCCCTGCGGGGTCGAAGGGAGATCGGACGGGAGTCCGGGGGTCTTCACTCCGTTGCGACCCCCGGCTACCATCTGGCAACCCGCTGGGTTGCGAAGATGTGCGACCTCTGCGGGGCCGAGGGGAGATCTGGGGCGGCGATCTGTGGGGCTTCGCTCCCGGCTTTGCTTCCACCGGAATAGCCAATCGCCAATCGCCAATAGCCGATAGCCAAGTCGCCGGCGCGGGGTTGGTGGGTTCTTTCGTTCGAGGGGCGCTCTGCGGAGGGGGCGCTCTGGCGGCTGTTTCGATTTACGTAAAGCTTCGGCGGAGCCGTTGCAGAATCGTTGACGAAACGGTATGCCGGAAGTCAAAGCGCCGGAAAACGGCGCACTCCAAACGCTTCGCGACAGGGCGTGCCAACTCTGGAACGGGTTGGCCGAAGGTTTACCAATTTACGTAGCGAGGCGCTATGCTATAATGGAATTCAGTCTCTCGAGGTTTCGACGCGAGAGTTGTAATATGCTGGCGACGCCTGAATTGATTGCTGAAGCTGCCCAAAGGGGGCGGCTGGCCAGGGTTTTGCCCGGATGGTTGCGGGAGATTCCGCTCTACCGGCAAATCCGGGGCCAACCTCCAGCCGCCGGCTTCACTCCGGAAACCGAGGGCTTGCGTGGGCTCCCTTTCATCACTAAAGAGGATATTCGCCGTGATTTCCCGCGCAACTTTCTCGGCGGCACGACGGATCTCGAGTCGTTGATCGAACGGGAGGTCATCGAGCTGGAGCACACCTCGGGCACCTCGGAGGCGCGGACTCCACTGCTGCTGCCGCGAGGATGGTGGACGGAGCAGGAACAGCGGGCGCTGCGGCTCAATCCATTGGTCGCCAAAATCCTGGACCACGACGCCGAGGCGCGCCGGGTTACCATCAGTTCGCCGGTTTGCAGCGGGGACATCTGCTATACCGGCGTGCCGTCGCGCGAGGATCGGGTGGTGGGCCAGGCGCTGTTCGTCAATCTGTCCCGCTACCCGTTCCTGTGGAGCGAGGCCGACAAGGACCGCATGGCCGCCGAGGCGCTGGAATGGCAGCCTCGGTTCCTCGATGTGGACCCGGTCTATGGGGCACTCTTCGCCCTGCATTGCGAGCGGCGCGGCATCCGGCTGCCAACGCTGGAGTTTATTCTTTGCAGCTATGAGTTCGTCAGCGTGGTGCATCGGCGCATCCTTCAGCGGGCCTTTCGAGCGCCGGTCTTTAACCTCTACGGCTCGACCGAGACCGGCCATCTGCTGATGGAGAATCCCTCCGGCGAGATGCAGCCCGGCTATGAAACCGCCTGCCTGGACCTGTTCGGCGCCGGCGAAGAGGGCATTGGCGAGCTGATTGTCTCCACGCTGACCAACCCGTTCATGCCGTTGATCAACTATCGCATCGGGGACCTGGTGGAGCGGCGGGAGAGAGCGTGGGGCGCGCGCTACCTTGTGCATGGCCGGGTGGCCGACGCCTTTGCGTCGCCGGCGGGAAGGCGGGTCACCACCTGGCAGATCGATCAGTGCTTCGCGGACCTGGAAGGCGTTGCGCACTATCAGCTCATCGAGCGCAAGAACGCCCCCTGGCTGCTGCGTTTTGTGCCGGCCGGCGCGGGGCCGGGCGGCGCGGTGATCGACACCTTGCGCCGGCGCTTGAGCGATTTGCTCGAATTAAGCGACGGCCTCATGATCCAACCGGTCGAAATGCTCGCGCCCGAGCGCTCCGGCAAATTCAGGCTCGGATATCCGGCGGAACACGGCGAAAAAGCCGAGGCGGAAGTTGCTTCAGCCGAAACCGCCCGGACGTGAAGACGAGGGGACGGAGGTAAGTGCTCCGTAAACGAAGCCCGTTGGCGCTTGCGTGTTGGCGGGAGTTACCAAGGTAACTTGATTTACGGAGTAATAATGACGATTGGGAAGAGTTTTGCAACCGGCGCTTATCCCGGCCAGAACTCGGTCAGCTCGGCGGCGGCGATCAGGTAAATCCGGATCAAATCGTGGCGGCGGCGGATCAACGCCTTGAGGAAGGGGCGCATGGGCACCGGCTCGATTTTCTGTTTGCGGAGGAACTTCTGGAGCGCCTGCAGCAGCACTTCGGCGTCCTGGATGTCTCCCATCATGGTCTGGTATTGGTGCATCCGATCCAACAGCTTGTCGTTGGTCCCGGGCAGGTATTCGGCCAGCGTCTCCATCATGTAGCGGAAGCGCTTGAAGGCAATCCGGGTGCGATGAATGGTCTTGGTGTAGCGCGGATCGATTCGCCGCCGCAACTGCTCGGTGCGCGTGAAGGCCCGGTGCACCGCCGCGGCCAGCAGCCGTTGCACCGCTTCAGGCGCGGTCTTCTGGCGCCGGCTTTCGACTTCGGCGCGGCAGGCGCGCACGAGCTTGCCCAGGCGCTGCGTTCGCACCTCCTTGACGTTCTTGCGCGTGCTGCGCGTCAGCGCCCGCTCCCGCTCCAGCAGGTGGGCGTAGAAGGCCGACGCGGACGGAAAGGCGCGCAGCATCTTGCCCACCGCCAGCACGAGCACCTGCGTGTCCCGCAGATCATCAAAGACGTCCAGGTGGCCCTTGAGCAGCCGCTCGACTTTCCGAGCCCGCCTGAGGTTCATGAAGGGGCTGAGCAATTCCAGCAGCGAAACCAGCCGGCGGGCCTCGACGCGGGTGTCATGGACGGCGTCCTCGGAGAAACTCTTCTGGCAGCGCCTGAGCTTTTTGCGGTAGCGCTTCCACTGGGTCTTGAGGGACGCATCGAGCCGGCGCAGGATGCGGCGCGAGAGCGCGCCGCGGAAGAGCTCGCTCTTCCGTGTCGCACGCGGTGCCGAAACGCCGTTAAGGGTACGCCTTGCCATGCCCGTTTTGCCTTTCGAATAAGCGATCCACCGAAACCAAAATCAAGCTGTCCTGCCAGCTATGATGCCTCAGAATAGGCCAGGGTCAAATCTGATTCCTCGGAGTCTTCGAGCGACCTGGCAAGCTGGGGTCCTGTCGCCACGAATATGATGAACAGCGGAACGATTTATTTCAGCGATCCCACCTCAAGCGCTCTCTCCCAGCGCTTTTACCGGGCTCGGCTCCAATAAGGTTAGGCGGCGGTAAGAAAATAAGGTGGCAACCTGCCTTGTCCTTTTGCCGCCCAGCTTCGTTGCTCAACTACGCGAACGAAGTCCGTTGGCGCTTGCGTGTTGGCAGGAGTTGCCGAGGTTACTTGATTTACGGAGTACTTAGCGGCTCGTCTTGGAGGTCTCAAAGGGCGACGGGGCCAGCTTGACCTTGGGATAGCCGGTCTTGCCATCGCGGGAGGCCAGGGGCTGCCACGCCGGGGCGTTCGCCAGCGCGATGAACTCGGCCTGGCTGCGGTGCGGCGTTTCTCCCGGGCCCGGCCGCGCCTGGTGATACGTCCCATCCGCGTGCAGGAAGCGCGCTTTCACGTTGTCCGCCAGCGTCAGCGCCAGGATCTCTTCCACAAACCGCTCCCGCAGCACGCCGTCGTCGATGGGGAACGCGGTTTCGATGCGCCGGTAACAATTGCGGGGCAGCCAGTCGGCGCTGGCGACAAACACCTGCGGCTGGCACGCATTCTCGAAGTAATAAATGCGGCTGTGCTCCAAAAACCGATCCACGATGCTCCGGACGGTGATGTTCTCGCTGACCCCTTCCACCCCTGGCCTGAGTGAGCAGATGCCCCGCACGATCAATTCGATCTTTACCCCGGCCTGCGAGGCGCGGTACAGCGCCTCGATCAAATCGCGCTCCGCCAGGGAATTCACCTTGGCGACGATGCGGGCCGGCAAGCCGCGGCGCGCGTTCTCCGCCTCCCGTTCGATGAGCTTGAGCAGGCGCGCATGCAGCTCGAAAGGGGCCACGATCAGCTTTCTCATGCCCTGGAACTGGCAGATGCCGGTCAGCAGGTTGAACAGGTTGGTGGCGTCTTCGCCAAAATCAGGCCGGCAGGTCAGCAGGCCGATGTCGGTGTAGAGCCGGGCGGTGGTGGGATTGTAATTGCCGGTGGCCATGTGGACGTAGCGCCGAATGTTATGGCCCTCGCGCCGGACCACCAGCGTCGCTTTGGCATGAATCTTATACCCCACCAGCCCATAGACGACGTGGACGCCGGCCTCCTCGAGCTGGCGAGCCCATTGGATGTTGTTGGCCTCGTCGAACCGCGCCCGCAGCTCGACCACGGCCGTCACCTGCTTGCCGTTGCGCACCGCCTCTTCCAGCGCGCCGATGATCCGCAGGTCGCCGCCCGTTCGGTAGAGCGTCTGCTTGATCGCGAGCACGTCCGGGTCCGAGGCGGCGGATTCAAGAAACTGCACGACGCTGCTGAAGTTCTCGTAAGGATGGTGGAGGAGAATGTCGCGCTGGCGGATGGCCGCGAACAAGTCGGGCGCCTCGCGCAGGGCCGCCGCCACCGGGGCAACAAACGGCGGGTCTCGCAATTCGGGCGAGTGGTCCCCTTCGTAGAGCGCCATCAGCCGCGTCGGGTTGAGCGGGCCGTCGATGAGGTAGAGATCGTCCTCGGTCAGCCGCAGCGTTTTGAGCAGCGCTTCGCGAATAAACGGCGGACAGTCATGCTCGACCTCAAGCCGCACCGCGTCGCCTTTGCGCCGATTATGCAGCTCGTTCTCGACGGCCTTGAGGAGGTTGGCCGTCTCCTCCTCATCGATGTAGAGTTCGCTGTTGCGCGTGACGCGAAAAGCCCAGTAGCCGAGCAGGCGCGTGCCCGGGAACAAATCCGCCAGGTGATCCCCCACCAGCCGGCCCAGAAACACATAGTTCTGGCACGCATCCTTGCGGGGAAGCCTCACCACCCGCGGCAGGATGCGCGGGATTTGGACCACCGCCAGGTGCTTAAGCATTTCCTGGCCGCGCGGCATCTCCAGCCGCACAATGAGGTTCAGCGACTTGTTGAGCAGTTGGGGGAAAGGATGGGCCGGGTCGATGGCCAGCGGCGTCAGCACCGGCCGGACCTGCTTGTGATAATAATCCTCCAGCCACTCGCGGTCGGCTTTATTGAGCCGGGCCAGGTCCTGGAGGCAAATCCCGCTGGCCGCCAGCGCCGGCAACAGATCGTTGCGCCAGGCGCTGTATTGCTGATCCACCATGCGCCGCACCCGCTGCACCACCGCGCGAAACGTCTCCGAAGCCGTGAGCCCGTCCATCGACCGCTCGACAATGTCGCTCTCGATCTGCTGCTTGAGCCCGGCGACGCGGACCTCAAAGAATTCATCGAGATTCGAGCTGACGATGCAAAAGAATTTGAGCCGCTCCAGCAGCGGATTCTGCGCATCGATGGCCTCGTCCAGCACCCGCTGGTTGAATTCAAGCCAGCTCAGCTCCCGATTGAGGAACTGAGCCGCGCCAAATCCCGCGGGTTTATCTTTTTTGGACAGCACAACCACCGGCAACCTACCGGATGGATCCGCCCTTGGAAAGGGACAAAACGATGTGCCGCCCTCAGCGGGCGCATCTGGGCAGCGCCACCCTAGCGACTTCCGAGTGTGCCGTATCGCGGGTTTGCAAACCCGCGGGCCGTGAGCATTCTCGCGGCCAGCCGACTTGGAAGTCGGCGACACGGCAGGTTTGGAAACCTGCGCTACGAGCCGCTTGCGGCCGCCCTCACCCGATGAGCCGTTTGCGGCTGAGCAACTCGGCGGCGCTCGCTGCGACTTCCGATCGCGGCAGGCCCCCCTCCGCCAGCATGGTGTCGCTTCGGTCCTCCAGGCGCCGGTAGAACGCGAGGCCAAACTCGAGCAGGCGCGGATTGCCCGGCTCCCCATCGAGCATTATGAAAAGCCGGTCCTCGGCCTTGGCGAACTCGCCCGTCCGTTCGTAATGCTCCATCAGCAGCGCCTGCGTCTCCAGCGGCAGCGGCCCGTCCCGCAACGCCGAGACAAACACCTCAATCTTCGGAACAAACTCCGGCCAATCCGTCGCTTCCTGCCGCGCCGTCGTCTGCAGCAGCAGGTGCAATCCCTTCAGATAACAATTGCGGCCCTCGTCCGGGCGGTCTTGGGACACGGCGACATCGCCCGCTTCCTTAAGCAGGGCGGTCAGCATCAGAGTCTTCTCATGCACCACATGCGTCGGGTCGCCGCTTAGGAGCCGGGCCAGCAGATCGGTTTCGCTCAGCCGCGCCACGGCCTCCGCGCCGGCTCCCACCAGCCGCTCAAACTCCTGGTCGAGCTGCCCTGCCGCTTCCCGCCAGAGCTGCCCCTTTTTCAATGCGTTGATCCGGGACAACGCCTCGAAGAACTCCTCGATCATTCGCAGGATGTAATCGCGGCGCATCATGGGAAGCCTCCCGGAGTGAGAAACGTGGTGACTGGCAATGCGTGCGTGATCATGGAGCTTAAGTACGCCCGGAACCCAGGCAATTCAAGCCCCGGGATCTCTTATCGCCCCTCGATAAAGAGGATGGAAATCGTGGCGCGAAGTACTCTGTAAAGGGAGTTATTCGCGTCACTCGCATGAAGGGCCGGTGGATTTGAGTGGACATCAATGGGGTTTTCATTGGCGGCCTTTGGTTCGCCCAACCCCTCACCCCAACCCTCTCCCCATCCGATGGGGAGAGGGAGAAGACCCTCGCGGTTCGGGCTAACCTGGGCTTCCGCTCGTCGGACTCGCTCCTGCCCAGGCTTTAACAGGGCGGGCTTTCAGCCCTGAGTACCGGGTCGACGAAGTCTTTTGGGGAACTGCGCCTTGAGGCGGCGGAAGCGGATAACTTCCTTTACGGAGTACTAAGGCGGCGCTGCCGCTCACGCGCAACCTGGCGGTCACCTGCCGTGCCCGCCGCCGCCGCCGCCATGCCCGCCGCCGAATCCGCCATGTCCGCCCACTCCACCCATTCGAGCCGGGCTAAAAGCTCTGCCGCCGCCGAAGGTTGGCCGGCCAAAAGCCGGAGAGAATCCTCGGTTGACCAGGCCGGAGTTGGGCCTGACACCCAGCGAGGTGTTGAAGCTGGCCCCCAGCGATGTGTTGAAGCTGCCGTTGAAAGTTCCAAAGGTGGAGCGGCCCGCAAATCCGTTCCTGCCAAAACCGGATCGGTTGAAATTCGCGAAGTGGCCAAACTGGTTAAAGTGCCCGAATCGATTAAAGTGGCCGAATCGGTCGAAACGGCCTACGCATCGTCCGAATCGGTCGAAGCAATAGGGACCGTACCAGGTCCAGCCGCCGTAAACCCAAGGATAGTTCCACCACCAACTATATGGATAGCCGTAGCCGTAATACGGATACCCGGAGTCATAATCGGCTGGATTGGCGCCCGCGCTGTAGTCGTAGCCGCCCGACTCATCCGGGGTCTGCGGATACGGACTCTGCGGATAGGGATTGGCGGACGGCGGGTAGCCCGGCGGCGGCATCGGCGGTTGAGGAGTGACGCCGGCTTGCGCTCCGGCCTCGGACCCTTTTTGCAGCATCGCTCCAATCACCTCATCAGGCACTCCGTGGTTCTTGAGCGCGATGACATCCCCCGCGTTCAGATTATAAGTAACCGGAGAACTTTTGATATAGGTCTGGATCACTCCCGCATCCACCTTGGCATCCAGCAGCTTCAGAACATCCGCTACGCCGGGAGAGTGTTGAAGGCTTCCCTCAGGGGGCTTGGGTGGGGGAGCATTTGGCGGTGGGGCAGGCGCCGCTGCTTGGGCCCAGGCCGCGCTTCCTCCCGCTATCGTCACTATCGCCAACAGGCCTCCTGCAAGAAGGCTCCTCAGATTCTTTCCGGACCTTGTTCTCATAACTGCCGCCATCAAATGGCCGCCAGTACCATTCCCCTCTCCGTCGGCTTGTCAAGGGGCGGTCTATCGAACGATCGGCGCAAGCCCAAGCCGGGGCGAGCGGGCCCAAAGGAAGTTTTTCAACGCGTAAAGCTCCAGCGCGAAAGGGATATAACCGCCGTAGCCCAACAGCGGCATTTCGAAAACATGCAGGAACTGCGCTCCCGGCGTGTGATAAGCCCATTTGGGATTCGAATGATAATTCCACATCTCCCAGAAGAAACCGCAGATCAGCGCGCCGGCCGAAAGCGACACCACCGGCCGCCAGTCGCCCCGCTGCAAGTCCTCCAGCAAATACGGCCGCCCCAGCCAGCGGTTCAGCGGCTCCAGGATCAACACCAGCGACGACCACACAAACGGATAACAATACCGCGGCCAGGCCAGCGTCAGACCCATCATTGCCAGGCCGCACAGGAACAGGCCGAGGTTGAGCCTGTTGGTGGCCTCGATGCGCGGCCCGTTGGCGAACCGGTCGATGCGCCGAAATGTCCCGACCAGCTCCGCCGTCTCGAACACCGCCGGCATCACCGTCGAAAACGAAACCGTGCACAGGGTCACATACTCGAGATCGGTGAAGGCGCTGCTGCCGATGTATTCCCAGTTGGCCGTGCGCTGGTTGATGGCTTCGAACAGCCACCAAACAGGCGACGACGCCACGAACAACAGCGCGAAATCCCGCCGCGACCGCGACCAGATGGAGGTTCCGGCGCGGCTCAGCACAAGGCCGTCCACGACCAGGATGTAGCCCAGCCAAAGCGGGAAGAAGAGATAAGCCGTCCGCAATCCCGGCAGCGTCCAATTCAGCGGCCAGCAAATGCCTAACAGCAGCACCCCCATCCACCACTGAGGCACCCAAAACACCGACCGTTTTGTCCAATCGCTCCCGTTCATCCTGGTTTCACTTTGGACCGCCCCCGCGGTTTTTCAAGCCGGAAGGGGGTGCGCCCCCGACTGGGCTCGAGTTTGGATGAGATATGGAAAGAGGCCTCCTCTCCCCAGCCCTCTCCTCCCGAGGAGGAGAGGGAGCATAGGCGGGAGCGGTTGGGGCGGGATGTCGCCCAAACTCCGGGGCAGTGGGGTGCGCCTGTCTCGGGCGCAGCGGGCGCCGGACACCGGCTTGCCACCTTGATACTGCGTAAACGAAGTTTTTGCGGCACATCCCTGGAATAGGGCGCGAAGGATCTTGATTTTACGGAGCACTTAATTTGCTCAAGTTAGTTGCCGGGGTGACCGATAAGTTCGGTGTAGCACAGCAGCCGCCGGCTCCTAGCGAGCCCAAGACCTGAGCGACCCTGCCGAAGCTCGAGAAACTGTCGGACCCTTTATGGCCGAGAATTACAATCTGTCGATGGACAATGGCGCGTTCGGCTTCACGGACGCTCCCTCGGCATGCCAGGAAGCGCTCGCCGCCTTAGCTTCGCCCCACGCCACAACCGAGGAGATCGGCCAGATTATCTCGAGGGACAAAACGCTCACGGCCCGGTTGCTGCAGGCCACGAACTCGGTGCGCTTCGGCCTGGCGCGCAAGATCACCGATGCCGCCGAGGCGGTGAATCTGCTCGGATTTCAAACGGTGACCGGCATCCTGGCCGATCTCGAAAGGCTCAGTCCTTCCCGTCAGCCCAAGGCCCGCGTCTTCTTGCCTCCTCATGCCTCCAATGCCGGCGGCCACGCCGGCGCTACATCGGGCCCGACGCCAGCGCCATAGCCGCTCACGGCGGAAGGCGTCGGATTAGCTTCTTTAGGTTTTTGTTTTTCAGCGGCGCGGGGTTGGGTGGTCCGGCCTGTTGGCGATCTGGGGCCGCGCCGCCGAAAAACAAAAAAGGAACCTACCCGGCAGGGTTTCTACAAATATAGCGCTCCTACGGAGCTCGGGAACCCCGCTTATGAACCCCAAACCCTCGACCCCCGCCCGTCCGCAATCGCCTTGAGCCCGGGCCCCGGTTTGTTATCCTTTCGCCTGATGCGCGCTCCTTTCATTTGGCTTGTATTGATCGTGGCCGTGCCGGCGGCGGCGGCGGAGCGAAAGTTCGACTTCAGCGACTTTCGCGAAAACCAGGCCCCGCCCGGTTTCCGCAGCGCCGTCACCGGCCTGGGAAGCCCGGGCGAATGGAAGATCGTCATGGACGAGGCGCAGACACTGCTACAGCCCATGACGACCCAGGCCCCCTCGGTGATGAAGCGCGCCGTGCTGGCCCAGGTCGCCAAGGATCCCACCGACGAACACTTTCCGCTGCTGATCTTCGATGAGGAAACCTATGCCGATTTCACGCTGACCACCAAGTTCAAGACGGTGAGCGGGACCGTCGAACGCATGGCGGGCATCGCCTTTCACATTCAGAACGAGACCAATTACTACGTCGTGCGGGCCAGCTCGCTGGGCAACACGTTCCGCTTTTACAAAGTGTTCAACGGGCAGCGCGGCCCAATGGTCGGGCCGGAAGTGCCCATCCCGAGCGGCGTTTGGCACGAATTGACCGTTGAATGCAAAGGTCCATCGATCCGCTGCCTGCTCAACGGCAAAGAGCTGGTTTCCATCACCGACAAAATCAACCCCTTTGCCTTTGGCAAGTTCGGGTTTTGGACCAAGTCCGACTCGGTGAGCTATTTCAATGATGTGTCGATCGTGTATACCCCGCGAGAGGCGGCGATCACGAAACTGATGCGAGAGATGAGCAAGCACTACCCGCGGTTGCTGGGCCTGCAGGTGTATATCGCCGGCGCCGATCCGGGCACCACGCGTCTTGTGGCCAGCAAAGACGAGCGGCAAAATGGGCAACCCGGCGCCAGGGCCGAGCGCGAGGTCATCCAGCAAGGCGTCATCTATTACGGCAAGGAAAAGGAGTCGGTTTCCGTGGTCATGCCGCTGCGGGATCGGAACGGCGACCCGATTGCTGCCGTGCGCGTGGTGATGAAGTCCTTTCCCGGCCAGACCGAGGACAACGCGCTGGTTCGCGCAACGCCCATCGTCAAGGAAATGCAGGCGCGCATCCAGACACTCGAAGATCTGACCGATTAAGGCGTCGCGAAGAAATAACTTGAGCATTCTGGCTGGTCCTCTTGCCCGCTGGCTTCGTTGCTCGCTCGTTACAGATCTAGAGGATATGCTCCTGACTCGCGCCTCGCTGCGCGGCAAAATCCCGACGGCATCTTTTCAAGGTTATTTCCGGACAGGCCCTAAAAAAGCGGAAGATTGTCCGTAACGGATGGGGTTTGGCGGTGTCTATGCTGTTAGGAACTGGCGCGGATGCGCGCGGGTTGGGCGGCATAGCTAAGAGCCTGAATTGCCGGCGGGAGCTTGAGGTTTGACCCTGGGTCGGGTATAATCCCGAGCGGCTCGGATCTGCGGACAGAGACGAGAAAGCAACGTGAAAACACCGTGGGTATTGGCGGTAGTCATGGCGGCGCTGGCATGCGGCGCCTCGATGCCGGAGACGGGAACCAATGTCTTCGAAAGCCCGGCGGCTCCCGTTGTGCAGAGCCGGATCGACCAGCTCGTCTTCGCCCGGTTGGGCCGGTTGAACCTCCAGCCCACGCTTTGCTCGGACGCCGTATTTGTCCGGCGCGTTTACCTCGATGTGCTGGGCACCCTGCCGACCGCGACGGAGGCGCGGGACTTCATCCTGGATCCGGATGCCCAAAACAAGCGCCGGCTGCTCATCGACCATTTGCTGGAGCAGGACCAGTTCGCGGACTATTGGGCGATGAAATGGGGCGATGTCCTGCGGATTAAGGCCGAGTTCCCCGTCAATCTCTGGCCCAATGCGGCCCAGGCCTATCACCATTGGGTTCGCGCCTCCCTGGCCGCAAACAAGCCTTACGACCAGTTCGTCCGGGAGATGCTCACCGCCAGCGGCAGCAATTTCCGCGTGGGCCCGGTCAATTTCTATCGCGCGATGCAGAATCGCACCCCCGAAGGGATCGCCCGGGCCGTGGCCCTGACGTTTATGGGAGCGCGCGCGGAGGCCTGGCCGACAAACCGCCTCGCCGGCATGCTGCCGTTTTTCTCGCAGATCGGATATAAGCCCACCGGCGAATGGAAAGAGGAGCACGTGTTCTGGGACCCGCTCGGGTCGAGCAAAATGCCGGGCAGCACCGCGCCGGGACAGGCCGCCATCGCCGCCATCGAGCCGCCCTCCAATACCGTGGCGGAGCTGCCCATGCCCGGGCTGACCAACGCCGCCCCGCTGGACGCGGTCTTTCCGGATGGCACCCGGATCAGGCTGGATCCGAATCACGACCCACGCGAAGTATTTGCCGATTGGCTCATCACGCCGCGGAATCCGTGGTTCACCCGCTGCGCCGTGAACCGGGTCTGGGCCTGGCTGTTGGGGCGCGGCATCATCCAGGCGCCGGATGACATCCGGGACGACAATCCCCCGAGCAACCCGGCGCTGCTGGCTTTCCTGGAAGGGCAAATGGTGGCGGGCCATTACGATCTCAAAAACTTTTACCGCCTCATCCTCAATTCCCAGACCTACCAGCTTTCATCCATGACCCGGTTTCACAACCCCGAGGCGGAGGCCAATTTCGCCGCCTACTCCATGCGCCGGCTCGATGCCGAGGTGTTGCTGGACGCCATTAACAAGGTGACCGGCGCCTCCGACCTCTACACGAGCCCCATCCCGGAGCCATTCACGTACATCCCGCGCGGCGTGCCGGCGGTGGACATCGCCGATGGCAGCATCACCAGCCCGTTCCTGGCCCTTTTCGGACGATCGGCGCGCGCCACCGGCATGGACAACGAGCGCAACAATAAACCGACCCCCGCCCAGTGGCTCTATCTGCTCAATTCGAGCGACATCCAGCGCAAACTCGAACAAGGCACCAACCTCCAAGCCGTCATCGGCTTCAACCGCAAGGCGCCTGACATTCTCGAAGATCTTTACCTGACGATTCTTTCACGCTTTCCGACCCCGGATGAAGTCAAGATCATCGAAGGCTATGGGCACCCCCAGACCCCCAAGGCCGCACCCGCCAAAAAGTCCAACGCCGCCACCAACGCCCTGCCGCAGGCGAAGCCGGTCCAGCCCACCAACGTCGTCCCGGCCCTGGCGGCGGGCTCGGTCCGACCCACTAACGTGGTCCCCGCCCAGGCGGCAAGTTTGGTCAAGCCCACCAACAACGTTGTTCCGGCCCAGGCGGCGGGGTCGGTCCATCCGGCCGCCTCGAGCCCCGGCACGAATCTGGCCGCGGCCCCCAAGCCGGCGCCCAAACCGGTCATTGTGAAAAAGCGGGATGACTGGGTGGACATCGCGTGGTCGCTCATCAACAGCGAGGAATTTCTTTACCGTCACTAAGGAACACATCCAACCGTTCATGAATATGAAAACAAATCATCGTCCAAGCCTGACCTTTTCCGATGCGGCGTACACAGGCCTGCGGGTGCGTTTCCCGATGACCCGCCGCGAGGCGCTCCGGCTCAGCCTGTTCAGCACGGCCGGGCTTGTGTTCGGCGCGCAAAGCGCCATGGCCGTGGCGACCAATGCCCCCTCCGCCGAACCGGCCGCCGCGCCGCCGCTGATTAAGGCCAAGGCCAGGTCCGTCATCCAGATCTTCCTCTGGGGCGGCATGTCCCACATTGACACCTGGGACCCGAAGCCGGACGCGGGCTACGATTACATGGGGGATTTCAAAAAAGCGATTCCCACGAATGTCGACGGCATGCAGATTGGCGAGCTGTTCCCCGGCCTGGCCAAACAAGCCGACAAGTATTCGCTCATCCGGAGCATGATCCACCAGAACAACGGCCACGAAACGGCCGCCTACCTGATGCAGACGGCCCACGCCCCGGGAGAGCGGCTGGCTTACCCGAGCATCGGCGCCGTATTCGCGCTGTTCAAGAGCCCGGATTACAAGGGGCTTATCCCGCCCTACGTGGTGCTGACCCAGCCGGAAGGGCGCTTTTCCGAGGAAGGCTTTCTGGGGCCGCTCTTCAAACCGTTCGCCACCGGCGGCGATCCCAACGCGGCGCGCTTCGAAGTCGAAGGGGTGGTCACCAAAGGCATGACCGACGAGCGGCAGCGGGCCCGCAGCGCCTTGCGCGACAAGCTCGACACCTTGGGAGAGGCGGCGGGTGTCGATCCCCGGCTGGCGGCCTCGATCGAGGCTCGTAAACAGGCCTTCGAACTCGTGCTGGGCCAGGGCAAGGGCGTGTTCGATCTCTCGCAGGAAAAACCCGAGCTGCGCGATCTCTATGGCCGCCACACCTTCGGCCAGGATTGCCTGGCGGCGCGGCGCATGGTCGAAGCCGGGGTGCCTTATATTGTGATCAACTATCCGGGCGGCTGGGACACGCACAGCAACCATTTCCCCACGATGCGCCGCCAATGCCCGCAACTGGACCAGGGGCTGGCGATGCTGCTGCAGGATCTGCACGATCACGGGCTGCTCGAGAGCACGCTGGTTTGGTGCTGCGGCGAGTTTGGGCGCACGCCCAAGGTCGATTGGCAGCCCCCCTGGAACGGCGGCCGCAATCATCATGGCAATGTCTTTAGCGTGCTGGTCGCCGGCGGCGGCTTCAAAGGCGGCCATATTGTTGGCGCTTCCGATGCCAAAGCCGAGGACGTCAAAGACCGGCCCGTTTATCCGGTGGACTTGCTCGGCAGCATCTACGCGCTGGGCGGCATCGATCCCAACGCCCGCCTGGCCCATCCCATGGGCGGGGAGGCCCACGTCCTTCCTTCCGCCGCCGAAGGCGCCCATTGCGCCGGCCTCCTCACAGAAATCATGTGATGAGAAGCCACAGCCGCCTAAATCCGCCCGCAGTGAAGGCAAACCGAGGGGGCATCCTCGAAGGATGCCATTATCCAGCAATGGGTTTTGGAACTAAATCCCCCTCACCCCGGTCCCACTGCCACGGAGTTTGGGAGACATTGGTGGCTCTTCAGTTTAGCGCAGACCTCCGGTCTGCTGTATCGCAGGCCTCCGGCCTGCAGGGCTCCAAATCGGGCCGATCCTCGAGAATTCCCCTGCCTCTCCGATATCGCTGCTCATGCAGACTAGAAGTCTGCGCTACAGCAGACCGGAGGTCTGCGCTACGGGGCCAAGCCGATTCGTCACTCAAACTTCCTGGCAGTCGGGCCGGCGTGAGGGGGATTTCCATCAAACCTTGCATTTTGGATCTCTTCACCGTTCCAACTCCTCAACGGCCTCACGCTCTAACGGTCCCCCGTCCCCCCGTTCTAACGTTTCAACGCTTTAACGTTTCAACGCTCCTCGCGTTGACGCTCTACGCTCTCACGCTCCACGCTCCGTTGGCCTTCTCCCAGGCCCCTCGTCCCTACATCGGCTTTGCTTATCCGGCCGGCGGCCAGCAGGGGACGACATTCCAGATCCGGCTGGGCGGACAGAACCTGAACGACACCACGGCGGTGCTGGTCACCGGCCAGGGCGTCACCGCCAAGGTGGCCGAATATTATCGCCGGCTCGATCCTCAGGAGCTGCAATTACTCAACGAGCAAGCGCAGATCTTGAAACGCGAGCTCCTCTCCGAGTCCGGCCGCGCCGCGCTGAGAGATTCCGAGAGCCCGGACATGATGCAGGAGACGTCGATGATGACGGCGTCCGGCGCCGCAACCAATAACCAGGTCTCGGCGGCGGCCAAACAGGAAGCGGTGCGAGCCTTGATCGACCGCATTGAGAAACGGGCCGCGGAGTACGTGGCCAACCCCGCCAGCGCGTCGATTGCCTCCCTCATGATTGTCGAAGTGACCGTCGCGCCCGACGCCGATCCGGGCGAACGAGAAATCCGACTGGTGACGCTGAAGGGCGTGTCCAATCCGCTGGGATTTCATGTGGGCCAGGTGCCGGAATTCTCGCGCAAACCGATGCAGAGCGCTGTCCAGGAGGTGCTGGGCAAAGAGTCCCAGGCCCTGCGCAAACGGCTCCCCAGCGAGGTCGAGGATCGAATTACCATCCCTTGCGCCGTCAACGGCCAGATCGCCCCCGGCGAGGTCAACCGCTACCGCTTCGCCGCCAGCCAGGGCCAGCGCCTGGTCATCACCACCCTGGGACGCCAACTGGTCCCGTTTATGGCCGACGCCGTCCCGGGCTGGTTCCAGCCGGTGCTCGTGCTTTACGACGCCGCCGGCAAAGAGCTGGCTTATGAGGGCGATTACCGGTTCAAACCCGATCCAACGCTTTTCTTCGAAGTGCCCAAGGACGGCGATTACGTCTTCGAGATCCGCGACAGCCTTTACCGGGGACGCGAGGATTTTGTCTATCGCATCACAGTCGGCGAGCTGCCGTTCATCACCAGCATCTTTCCCCTGGGCGGCCCGGCGGGAGCTTCCGCGAGCCCGGCGGTGCAAGGCTGGAATCTCCAGGAGGCCGAGCTGATTCCGCCGCCGGCCGAGGCCCGGCCCGGGGTCCATTGGCTCGCCGCCCGAACGAAGGGCCTGGTGTCCAACCGCGTCCCCTTTGCCTTGGACACGCTCCCGGAAATCCTCGAGCGCGAACCCAACGGAACACTTGCCTCCGCCCAGCCGGTCACGCTGCCGGTCATCATCAACGGGCGCATCGACAAGCCGGACGACTGGGACGTGTTCCAATTCACCGGCAAATCCAACGAGGTGGTTGTCGCCGAAGTCCAGGCCCGCCGCCTGGATTCGCCGCTCGACTCGGTCCTGAAGCTCACCGACGCCGCCGGCCGTCTGCTCGCTTTCAACGACGATTACGAAGATCTCGCGGCGGGAATCAACACACACCAGGCGGATTCTTATTTGATGGTCCGGCTGCCCGCGGACGGGACCTATTACATTCACTTGGGCGACACCGCCCGGCAAGGGGGCGAGGCCTACGGCTATCGCCTGAGGCTGAGCGAGCCCCGGCCGGACTTCGAGCTGCGCGCGGCCCCTTCGAGCTTGAGCCTCCGGGTTAAATCCAGCTCCTCGATTACCGTTTATGCCCACCGCAAAGACGGATTCGCCGGCCCCATCAAAGTGACTCTGAAAGATCCGCCGCCGGGATTCTCCGCCGCTCCGGCCACCATTGCGGGCACCAACGCCTTTGCCAAGCTGACCATCAAGACCGACCGGACCGCCATCGAAGGGCCGGTCACGCTCACTCTGGTGGGCAGCGCAAAAATCGGAGACGCGGAGATCGTCCGCGAGGCGGTGCCGGCCGAGGACCGGATGCAGGCTTTCCTCTGGCGCCAGCTTGTCCCGGCCCGAGACCTCCAGGCGCTGGTCTTCGACCCCGCCTACCAGCCGCAGCCCAAACGCGCCGCCCCTGTGGTTGCCGCGCCTCCGGCCGCGACCAATCTCCCCGCCTCGAGCAACAGCCTCGCCGAAACGGCGCCTTCAGCCGGAACCAACGGTCTTGCTCGAACCAATGCCGTTGCCGCCGCCAGCGTGGCGACCCGCACCAATTCCGTCGCGGGGACAAATCTCCTCGTTGGAACCAATCTTGTCGCCGGCACCAATCTAGTGGCCGGTACCAATGTGGCTGCGAGCACCAATGCCGCGCCGGCCAAGCCCAAGTTCACCAAGCAACAAGTGGCCGGCCGCCTGAAGGAGCTCAAGCTCCTCTACGAAGAAGGAATGCTCACCGACGAGTTTTATATCGCGAAAGTGGAGGAGTGCGAAGCGGTGCAGTGATTTGGAGTTGAGACCCTGCCTTCGGAGTGCGCCCGTCCCCGCTGCACCTTATACGGATTATAATTGGCTAGACGAGCGTCCCCGATTCTGGCATTCAACCTGGGTGACCGAATCCATTATTGTGTCTGGACGCGAGTTTCGTCCT
>Ga0181517_10000333_pt1 | contig 64738 bp, 55 predicted proteins | sample PEATcosm2014_Bin_31_FD_119748 | JGI IMG/M metagenome (GOLD analysis project Ga0181517, IMG submission 119748) | Peatland microbial communities from MTU Mesocosm Facility, Houghton, MI, USA - PEATcosm2014_Bin01_30_metaG | ecosystem: Environmental > Terrestrial > Soil > Wetlands > Peat | place... | reverse complement strand
TTCTTTCTCTTAATCTTCTCGGCGTCTCTGCGTCTCCGCGTCAAAAACGCTCGGAAGCTTCCCGCTCCATCAGCCGCGCCCGATGAACGGCATGTTGGTGGCCATGACGGTCATGAATTGCACGTTGGCCTCCAGCGGCAGGCGGGCCATGTAAAGCACGGCCTGGGCCACGTCGCGCACATCCATCCGCGGTTCGGGCTTGAGGGAGCCGTCGGCCTGGGGTACTCCGCCTGTCATTCTCTCGGTCATCTCCGTGGCGGCGTTGCCGATGTCGATCTGGCCGCAGGCGATGTTGTGCTTGCGGCCATCGAGCGAGATGCACTTGGTCAGGCCCGTGAGGGCGTGTTTGGAAGCGGTGTAGGGGGCTGAGTTGGGCCGCGGCGAGTGGGCCGAGATGGAGCCGTTGTTGATGATGCGGCCGCCGCGCGGGTCTTGCGCCTTCATCATCCGTACCGCCGCCTGCGCACAGAGGAAAGCGCCCGTGAGGTTGACGCTTACCACCGCGTTCCACCGTTCGTAGGTGAGGTCTTCCATGGGGATTGCGGGCGCGGTGGCGCCGGCGTTATTGAACAGGAGGTCGAGGCGGCCGAACGCCTTTTCGATGCGGGCGAACAGCGACGCCACCGAGTGAGGGTCGGCGACATCGGCCGGGGCCACCAGCATTTTGCCGCCGCCGGCCCGGGCCAGCGCGGCGGTCTGTTCGAGCGGTGCGGCGCGGCGGCCGGCCAGCGCCACGGACCAGCCAGCGGCCTCGAGGGCAAGGCTGACGGCGCGGCCAATGCCGCTCCCGGCGCCAGTCACCAGCGCAACCTTCAAATCGTTCATGTCGATTCTCAAATTCTATCCAGCCGCTCTTGATTACTTCACGCCCGACATCAGCCTCACCGTGGGCTTGATCAGCACCACCAGGGCGACCGCCGCGGCGAACGCTACAGCGGCCACCACCCCGAACAGCGTGGGCAGGGATACGGCTTCGTAGAGCGACGCCACGCGCCCGCCCATGTAGTCGCCAATGCCGATGGCGACGAACCACAGGCCCATCATCATCCCCGCTATGCGCTCCGGCGCCAGTTTGGTCATGGCGCTCAAGCCCACCGGGCTGAGGCACAGCTCGCCGATGGTATGGAACAGGTAAGTGAGCGTCAGCCACCAGGGCGAAACCAGGCCGCCCTTCATGGCCATGGCGGCCGGAGGGACGAGCACCGCGAAGCCCAGGCCCGCGAAGAGCAGGCCCCAGGCGAACTTGCCGGGGCTCGAAGGCTCCCGGCCGCGCAGCCTGACCCACAACCATGCGAACCCCGGCGCCAGCAGCACGATGAAGAGCGGTTGAATGGATTGGAACCAGCTTGCCGGGAATGGTTGGAGCCCGTGGAACCAGGAGGCGGGCAAGGGCCCGAAAGGCTGGATGAAGCGGTCGGTATTGCGGTCGGCGAACAGGTTGAGCGAGGAGCCGGCCTGCTCGAAGGCGGACCAGAACACCGCCGCCGCCAGAAACAGCACCAGGATGGCCGCGGAGCGCTTCCGCTCCACCGGCGACCACCCTTTTCCGAACAGCAGCCATGAAAAAATGGACACCGTGATAATCACCAGAGCGATGCCCAGCGCGTTGGAAATGAACTGGGCGGTGATGTCCACCTTCCCGGCGCCGGCCAGTGCGCCGGCAACGCCCAGGATCGCCAGTCCCCCAAGCGCTCCTAAGGCCGCCCGGCGTTTCTGGCGGCGAGCTTCTTCCGGATGGGCTGGAATGGCCGGGTAGAGGCCGGCCGAGCCCAGGTATTTGGCCCCCAACACATATTGAATAACGCCCGCGACCATGCACACTCCGGCCAGGCCGAACCCCAGCCGCCAGTTGATCTTCTCCCCCACCCAGCCGCAGGCCAGCGGGGAAATCAGCGCTCCCAGGTTGATGCCCATGTAGAAAATGGAAAAGCCCGCATCGCGGCGAGGGTCGCCAGGCGCGTAGATCCGGCCCACGATGGTGCTTACGTTGGGCTTCAGCAGCCCCGTGCCCAGCACCAGCACCACCAGCCCCAGGTAGAAGAAACCCGTGCCCGGCGCCACCAGGAAGAACTGTCCCAGGGCGATCAGGATGCCGCCGTAGAGCACCGCGCGGCGCTGCCCGGTGAGGCGGTCCGCAACCCAGCCGCCGGGCAGGCTCAGCAGGTAGATCATGGCGGTGTAAAGGCCGTAAACGGCGCCCGCTTTCGGCACGGGGAAGCCTAGGCCGCCCTTTGCCACGCCCGCGGTCATATACAGGATCAGGAGCGCGCGCATGCCGTAGTAGCTGAAGCGCTCCCACATCTCGGTGAAGAAGAGGGTCGCCAAACCGCGCGGGTGCCCGAAGAATCTGCGGTCGGCGCGCGCGGCTTCCAGGGATTTTTTGATGTCCGGGCCAGTCGCCATGTGGATAACGGCAGTGTATCGGGTACGGAGGGCGGAAGGCAATTGGATGTCCGTGGAGCGGGCCGCCGGCTTGCCATGCCCGCATCCTTGCGGGCATTCTTTGCCCGGCGGAACTCGAACCCGACCGCAACGGCGCGGCGCACATCGCGCTGGCAACCGTCTTCGGTGGGGCCGGGAATCAATAAGCTTCACCCCGGTTGTCAATGCCGAGGACGCGGATCAGATCGGGAGGTTCCAGGCAGAAAAAGACCCGCCACTTGCCGACCCGCAGGCGCAGTTCACCGGGACGATCTTTGAGGGACTTCACATCGCCGTGCCCTGTCGCGGCGAAACGTACCAACGCCGCGTCGATCCGTGCCTGGACGAGGCGATCGAGACGCGCCAGATCGCGCAACGCGGCAGGGCGGAAAACCACGCGGCGGGTCACAGCCCGAGCCGGCGCCGGACTTCTTCCAGAGGGATGTAGTCGCCCGGTTCCGCACGAGCCAGATCGAGCCTGGCCGCGGTCTCGGCATCGACGATTTCCTGCTCACCCAGTTCCGCAAGAAAAGAAATCGCCACTTGCACTTCATTGTCCGGAAGGGCATCCACAAGCGATTGAAGGCGGCTGCGATCGGCGGACATGCTCCAATTATAGCTTCTCAGGCGACCACCCGCTTCCGGCCACAGCATGACTCCGCGTGATCGACGATTGGCAGCCGAAAGCGCCTGCCCCGCAACTCCGTCAGTACTTCTTCAGCTCTTCCACCAGCGCGCCGATGCCCTTTTTCCGATACAGGTCGCTCAGGCGCTGCTCTTCGTTCGAAGGCGGCAGAAGGCCCAGCAGGTACTCTTTTTCGAGACTGGCGCGGTCCGGCACCCACATTTTGCCGTCGGCGAACTGCACCTGGCTGACAAAACCGGTCATGCTGCGGACGTTCACCGGCCGGCCGTCCCTGGAGAAGTTGAGCGCGGCGTCCTGCAACACCTGCGCCGTCCCTCCAGGCCGCATGAGCAGCCCCGGATCGGCGGTCGGAATCGCGGCGGCCATGTACTGCTGGCCGTTTTGGTCGCGCACCAGCCAGCCGATCTCCACATACTTCACCACCCGCTTGGAATCGTTCCGCACGTTGATGCGCGGGGCGCGGGCTTCATTGCCGGCGATTTGCGCATAGCCATCCACGGGGGCCACCGGCGAATCCGGAAACTTCAGGAACGCAAACTCGGCGGTGCGCTCCGGGGCGGGGTTGGCGGCCGAAGTGATGGCCGGCCCGCCGCGAATTACGCGCACGTCCAACCGCGGCCGCTCCGCCTGGCGGGTCAGGCTTTCGAGCATGGCGGTCTTCAGGCCCGCGGGGCCGGCCTGCGCCAGGACGCGCTTGAAATAGTCGCGGTCGCGCTGCGTCTCCATCTCCCGGGCCGTCATGGCGCGCCGGGAATTCAGGCGATCCGGCCCATAGAAGGAAAGATCCTGGAACAGCACGCCATCGAGATTCACCTCCACCAGGGAGGCGGATACCGCCTGGGTGGGCCGCACAAGCTGCATGGCGACGCGCGCCGGGAACGTCTCGCCGGGCCCCACGTGCAGGCTCGGGTAGGCCACCGAACCATAGCCGCCCACGGTGACTTCCTGAGCCACCACCCGCAGGGTCACGCCGTGAATCTGGCGGTCGGAGACGTTGCGAAGCTGCAGCAGGAGGTCGAGATCGATCACCATGGCGGCGCCGCGCGCGGTGGCGCGGGACTGGTCCGTCACCGTGCCGGCGATCAGAAGCGGCGAGCCATCCGGGAAATTGATTTTGATGGACCCGCTCGGCAGGGGAATTTCCTGCGCCCCCAGGCTGGCGGCGCTCAGGAATGCCATAAGCAGGAACGGCCCTAGAGATCTATTCCGCATAGACGTTAGTGACGGTCATGTACCCCGTTTCAGGATCCATGTATCCGGCCCCCATGGAGCCTTGCGCGCCCGGCGTATAGGTCACCGCCGGAACATAGCGCAGGCGGCCATTGATCTGCATCCCAAAGTCCTGGGCGCCCCCATCGAGCAGGCGCAACGTTCCGCCGCCTTCGCGCACCTGGATGCCGTGGGCCGTGGTTTGCAATTCCACGCCCTCGATGGCGGCGGCTTCCGGCTTGGGCGCGGGATGCTGCAAAACCAAGCCGGTAACCATCAGAACCAGAACGCTGGCCAGAGCCACGGCAGCGCGCGCACCGGCGAACAGGGGAGTATCGCGCAGCGGGGCCGGTTCGGCGCGAACGCAGTCGCCGGCCGCCAGGCCCAGGCGGATGTTCGCCTTCATCTCGGCCGCCAGACGGTTCCAGCGAATCTCCGGAAGAGTGGCGACCTCCGGGAGAAGCTCCCGCACGGCCTGGAAAGAGGCCACCTCGTCGCGGCACCGGCCGCAGCGCGCCAGGTGACGCTCCAATCTCCAGCGGGCCAGGGGCCCGAGGTCGCCGCCAGCCTGCAATGCCAGGGTTGCCTGATTGGGGTGATTCATATTCCTACCGCTTCCTCTTCAGAACGTACCCGCGGAACTTGGCGCGGGCGTTGGCGATATGCGACCGCACGGTGGCTTTGGAACAATTCATCTGCCGGGCCACCTCTTCCGCCGGCATCCCTTCCACATCGCGCAACATCAGCGCGGCCCGTTCGCGCGGGCTGAGAAGGCGCAAACCATCTTCCAAATACTCCCTCTGCTCCGACCGCAGCAGCATTTGTTCCGGGCTTTCCGACAGGCTCTCGGGGGCTTCGTCGAGCTCGCAAAAGGTGGCCCGGCTGCGCCGGCGCAGGAAATCGATGGCGGTATTGGTCGCGATTCTCGAAAGCCATTGCGCCGCCTTGAACTCGTCCTTGAGCTGCTCCTCGTGCTGGAGGGCCTTGATGAAGGTCTCCTGGGTCAAATCCTGGGCATCCGCGGCGTTCCCGACAATCCGGTAAATGCGCACAAAAATACCCCGTAAATGCTCTGAAACAAAGCGGTTCTGCCGTTCCAGAACGTCCAGACCCGGTTCGATGACTTCGCTCATGTGCCTGCAAACGGTTTCCACAGGTCCTACTACAGATGACGCGGAAACCCGGAAAACGTGGAATCAAAAGCGGACAGGGGCCGCATTCCGGTATTTTATCGCGGGAAGGTGGGGAGCGTTTTCAATCCGGGCCGCCCGCGCGGGGCCGTCTGCGGTTCCGTGGCCGAGTGAGGGTGGCTGGCCCTTTACTGCGGCGGACGCCTGGTTTCGAGGTAGAGGACGCGCTCTTCCAGTGCGGTGATGCGGATGTTGCTGTCGGCGTCGGAGGTCTCGATGCGGTGCATGCGGGCGAAGTTGCCACGGGCGAAGGCTTCGAGCCCGCGCAAGATCTCGCTTTGCATCGCGCGGGCGGCTTCGAGGGTGCGTTCCTCGGAGGCGCCGATCTGGATGGCGATGGCTTCGAGGGTGCGTTCCTCGGAGGCGCCGATCTTGGCGGCGATGGCTTCGACGGCAGGGTCGAGGCGGGCGGAAATCTCCTCGTGGACAACGCCGCGTATTTGTTGGAGGTCCTCTGGCGTCATGGTGGACGTGCCTTCTCCTTCTCTCGATTTTACCTTGAAATGCTTACGAGGCATAGGCATTTCAGGGCAGGCGGTTGACTTCAGGCAGCGCGCTGGTTGAGACGTTCAGGCGACGGAGGATGAGGCGGAGACTGCCGGCGCATAAGTTCGCAGGAAGCGGGCGCCGGACCCGGCGCGGACTTCGGGCTGCTCGCTGGTCTCCGGAAACAGCCACACTTCACTCCGGCGGAATGCTTCGCCGCCGAATGTCCCGGCGCCTTCGAGGACGATCCACAGTTGGCAATTCTCCGGCGCGGGCGTGAGGGCGGCCCCGGCCGGCAACGTCACCAACTCGGTCACGAAATGCTTCGAGCGCACCAACTCCTCACGGCCTTCCCCCAGCGGCTTGGGCCGCGACGGGCCGGGGTGCACACTCAGATCGGAAATCGGAACGGCTTGCTCCACGTGGATCTCGCGCGGCCGGCCATAGTCCCAGAGACGGTAGGTGACGTCGGAGTTCTCCTGGATCTCGCAGAGCACGATTCCCGGGCCGATGGCGTGCACGGTGTGGGCGGGCGTGAAATACATCTCGCCGGCCTGCACCGGGAACCACTTCAGCAGGCGCTCGATTTCGCCCGTGCGCGCGCCCTCCCGAAGCTGGTCGCGGGTGATGGGCTGGCGGAAGCCCAGGGCGATGGTCGCGCCGGGCTCCGCTTCGAGGATGTGCCACATTTCCGTCTTGCCGCGCGGGCCGGCCTCGCCGTCTTCCGGATGCACCTGCACGGAGAGGCGTTCGGTGGTGAAGAGCAGCTTAACCAGCAGTGGCAGATCGCGGTCCGCCAGGTACCAGACCTCGCCGATGGGCGTTTCGGAGTCCGGAAACCAGGGCGAAAGACGGGTTTTGCCCCACACCTTTTCCCGCGGGGAAGGCGCGAGGCGAATGGGTTTAGCCATGGCCTCCCTATGAGTACTTGACGATGAACTGGCGGATGCGGTCTATACCCCGCTCCAGCTCGTGCATGGACGCCGCGTAGGTGATGCGAACGTGCTGGTCCGTGCCGAAGGCTTCGCCGGGGACCACGGCCACGTGGGCTTCCGCCAGCAGGCGTTCGGCCAGTTGCAGGGTGTCTCCGATGCCGTTCTTTCCCAGCACGACGCCTACGTTGGGATAGGCGTAGAAAGCGCCCCGCGGCTCGGCGCACGTCACGCCCGGAATGGCGCGCAGGCGTTCCACCACGAAATCGCGCCGCCTGCGATATTCGGCGAGCATGTCGGCCACCGAATCCTGCGGCCCGCGGAGCGCCTCCACGGCGGCCTTCTGGGCGATGGAAGTGGGGTTCGAAGTCGAGTGGCTTTGCAGCTTGGTCATGGCCGTGACGATGGCCGCCGGCGCCAGGCCGAATCCGATGCGCCACCCGGTCATCGCGTAGGTCTTGGAGAGCGATCCCGCCACCACCACCGTCTCCTTGGCCCCCGGTACGCAAGCGATGGAGAACGGCTGGCTGTCGTACAGAAAGTGACAGTAGCACTCGTCGGTCATGAGGTAAATGCCGCGTTCGGAGGTCAACTGGAATATCTTTTCGAACTCCTCCCGCTCCACCAGGGCGCCGCTGGGATTGCAGGGTGAGTTGACGATCAGCATCTTGGTGCGGCTGGTGAGGCTGGGTTCCACCATGGCGGCGGTGAGGGCGAAACCATTGGCTTCGGAGGTGTCCACGAACACGCACTTGCCGCCGGCGTAGTTCACCACGTCCTTGTAAGTGACCCAATAGGGCGCCGGAATCACCACCTCGTCGCCGGGGTTGATCAACGCCTGGGTGAGGTTGAAGATTACGTGCTTGCCGCCCACCGTTATGATGCACTCGTTGGGCTTATAGGCGGTGCCGAAATCCTTGGCGTGCATCTCGCACACGGCCGCCTTTAACTCCGCGGTTCCTCCCACGGGCGTGTACTTGGTGAAGTTGGCGTCCAGCGCGCGAACGGCCGCCCGCTTGATGTTGTCGGGGGTGGGGAAATCCGGTTCGCCGGCTCCGAAATCGACCACGTCCACGCCTTCGGAGCGCAGTTTCCCGGCATCCGCCGCGACTTTCATGGTGGATGACACGCTGATAGAGGAGATACGGTCCGCAATGCGGTGTGCGATAGCCTGCATATTGTTTTCGCTAAGCCCCTTTTTGTTTGATTTTGGAAAACCGCCCGCGCATGCGCGCCTCCACGGAAGGCGGCGCCAGGCCGGTGATGTTGCCTCCCAGGCTGAACACTTCCTTCACCATGCGGGAGCTGATGAAGGAGTATGCTTCGTTGGACATCATGAACACGGTCTCGATTTCCGGCCGCAGCCGCCGGTTCATGAGCGCCATCTGCAGCTCGTATTCGTAATCGGAGATGGCCCGGATGCCGCGTAGAATCGCGGTGGCCGCCCGGTTGGCGGCGTGGTCCACCAGCAGGCCGTCGAAGGAATCCACCTCCACGTTGGGATATGGCTCGGCCACCTCGCGCAGCATTTCGATGCGCTCTTCGGCGGAGAACAGCGGCGGTTCTTTACTTTCGTTTCGCAGGATGGAGACGATCAGCCGGTCGAACAACCGCGAGCCGCGCTGGATGAGATCCAGGTGGCCGTTGGTGATCGGGTCGAAGGACCCGGGGTAGATGGCGATACGGCTGGAGTCGCGGAGCAAGCGGTTGTTCACTTTCTCGAAACGGCTTCACCAATTCTAGCGAAAACGGGTGCGCCGCGGGGAGCGCCGGGAATTCTCGACGCGGTTTGACGCGGAGACACGGAGACGCGGAGAATTTGGAGAGGGTTAAAAAAGATGAAAATAAAATTCAGACTTCTCAGGTCTTTATCTATTTTTATCTTTCCTCTCACCTTTTCTCTTTCTTCTCCTCTTTATTTCTCCGCGTCTCCGCGGCTCCGCGTCAAAGCTCTGCCCGCTTCGCTACAATCGGTTTGAGGACCTGTGCGACGAATCCTGGTGACTGGCGGAGCCGGCTACATCGGCTCCCATACGGTGCGCCTCCTGCTGGCGCGAGGCTACGACGTAGCTGTGGTGGACGATCTTTCGAAGGGATACCGTCACAACGTTCCCCCGGAGAGGCTTTACGAGCTGAATATCCGCAATGGAAGCGCGCTGGCCGAACTGATGCGCCAGATGCGTTTCGACGCGGTGGTGCATTTCGCCGCGTTTATCGCCGTGGGCGAATCCATGCGCGAGCCCGCGCGGTACTTCGGGAACAATGTGGGCGGCTCGATGGAACTGCTCGGGGCCATGGCCGAGGCCGGGGTAAGGCGCATGGTGTTCTCTTCCACCGCCGCGGTGTATGGCACGCCGCATGCCTCGCCCATCCGGGAGGACTTCCCCATTCAGCCCATGAGCCCGTACGGCGAATCCAAGGTGATGGTGGAGCGGTTGCTGCGGTGGTTCGACGAGATCCACGGGTTGACCAGCGTATGCCTGCGCTACTTCAACGCCTCGGGCGCGGATCCGGAGGGGCGGCTAGGCGAGGAGCACGCCCCGGAGACGCACCTCGTCCCGCTGGTATTCCGCGCGATCGCGACCGGCGAGCCGATCACGGTATTTGGGGACGACTACGATACCGCCGACGGCACGTGTATTCGCGACTACATCCACGTGAACGACCTGGCGCAAGCTCACATCCTGGCGCTCGAACACCTGCTTGACGGCGGCGCCTCGGACCATTTCAACGTGGGCACGGGGACGGGGCACACGGTTCTGGAAGTGATCCGGGCGGCCGAGGAAGTCACCGGCAAAAAGGTTCCGTACGTGGTGGGCCCGCGCCGCGCCGGAGACCCGCCCGCGCTGGTGGCGGCTTCCGACCGGCTGCGCGACGCCCTGGGCTGGCGGCCGCAATACGCCGATTTGAAGACCATCGTAGAGCACGCGTGGAATTTCGCCAGCAAGCGCGCGTAGGTGTTTCGGAGAGAGTTTGAGAGAAGATCCTGACGCCGAGACGCCGAGGACTTGAAGATAAGGACGACAAGTGAGAGCCCTGGAGAGCGAGATAGGTCGCGTGACTTCCATCCTCGAATACCTCGGCGTCTCTGCGTCTCTGCGTCAACAGAGGGCTCTGGCCGCCTCTCCTACTCTCTGATCCTCTCTCTTCCATCCTCATCCCTACCGCGCCGCTTTCACCACGTCTTCGTAATACTGTTCGTAGCGCGGGATGATCTTCTCCGTGCAGAAGCGGGCGGCGGCGTTCCAGCGGCCGGCCATGGCCATGCGCATGTGCAGGCTCTCGTCCGTCAACAGCGATACCGCTCGCGCGGCCTGCGCCTGCACGTCGCCGACCGCTTCCAGGAAGCCGTCTTCTCCGTCCGTAATCAGCTCGGGCACCCCTCCCACCCGCGTGGCCACGGGCACTACCCCGCAGGACATGGCCTCCAGAGCCGCCAGCCCGAACGATTCCAGCTCGCTCGGCATCAACAGCGCATGCGCCAGCGGGATCAGCCGTTCCACGTGATTCTGCTTGCCGAGGAAGGTGATGTGGCGATCCATTTTCAGCTCCCGCGCCAGGTGCTCGGCGGGGCCGCGGTCGGGACCGTCGCCGGCCATCAGAAGGTGCGCGGGAACGCTTTTGCGAACCTCGGCCAGGATGCGAACGCAATCGAGCACGCGTTTCACGGGGCGGAAATTCGAGAGGTGCAGCAGGAGTTTCTCGCCGCCGGGGGCGTAGGCGGCGGCGCCCTTCTTGCCGGCGTCGGGGTGATACAGCTCGCAGTTGACGAAGTTTTCCACCACGCGAATCTCGCGCGTGACGCCGAAAACGTCGGCCGTCCGGGCGCGCAGGTACTCGCTGATGGCGGTGACGCCGTTGGACTGCTCGATGGAGAACTTGGTGATGGGGAAGTAAGACGGGTCCGAGCCCACCAGGGTGATATCCGTGCCGTGCAGGGTGGTGATGAACGGCAGGCGCCGCCGGGGCGCCAGGATCTGCTGCGCCAGCAGCGCCGAGATGGAATGCGGAATGGCGTAGTGCACGTGCAGCAGGTCCAGATCGTAGGACTCGGCCACATCCGCCATGCGGGAGGCGAGCGCCAGGCTGTAGGGAGGGTATTGGAACAGCGGATAGGTGGAGACTTCCACCTCGTGGTAGTGAATTCGCGGGATGCCGGGATCGAGCCGGATGGGGTTGGCGTAGCTGATGAAGTGGACTTCGTGACCGCGAGCGGCCAGCTCCATGCCCAGCTCGGTGGCTACGATGCCGCTGCCGCCATAGGTGGGGTAACAGGTGATGCCGACGTTCACTGGGGCTCCTTCAGGCGAGCGGGACGGAGAATGCCCATCCCAATCCGCCCATGCAGGTTTTCATCCGGCGAGGCGACGTCGCCGCCGCCGAACCAGACCAGAACATTGTCTCCGGCCACTTCCACGGCGGGGTCGCAGGTCACTTTGGAATCCCATGCCTCGGCGCCGGCGAAGACCGTGGGCAGTTTTTGCCAGCGGACGCCGTCGGTGGAGCGCGCCAGGCCCAGGCGGCGGTTATCGCGAATGTCGCGGCCGGTGTAAAGCATCCAGTAGAAGCCGTGCGATCGCCAGACGGCCGGCTCGCCCAGCCCGTTTTCGTCGAAATCGCCGGGGCCGCCCAGTTCCAGAACCGGGCTGGAACGCAGCTTCTCCCATTCGATGCCGTCTGGAGAGCGCGCGATGCCCAGGCGCTGCCGCCGGGCGCGATCCTGCCCCAGATAATACATGTAGAAGAAGGGCCCGGCGCGAATGACGCAGGCGTCCGCCACGGCGCGCTCGTCCCAGCTTGCATAGGGGCCGTAATCGAGGACCGGATGGACCTCCCTGCGCCAGGAACGGGCATTCTCCGAACGGGCCAGGCCGATGCGGGGACTGGCTTTCGGCCCGGCTTGGTACCAATACCAGAACCGGTTCCCAAAGGCCAGCGCGGAGCCGTTGGCGGCGATGTAGGAGCCTTCCCAGGTAAGTGGATCGGGCGAGAGAACCGCGCCCTGCTTTTCCCAATGAACGCCGTCGCTTGAGGTGGCCAGGCCGGTACGCCAGGTAAGCCCGTCGAAACCGGAGTAGAGGTTGAGCCGCCCGGCCTGGAAGACCGTTACCGACGGATTGAGAACATCGTGGGAATCCCAGCCGGGGCCGGGCGAGAGCACCGGTTCGGGTTGTGGCTCGAAGGCGAATGTCATGCCGGGATCGCCGCCCGAAAGCGCCGGGAGGGCGAAATCGGCGTAGTGGCCGCAGGCGGAACAGGTCAGCAGCAGGAGGGCTGCGGCGGCCAGGAGCCTGGGCGCCCGAGCTTCGCTGGGGTTGACAGGCGGGGCGCCCTCTGGGCCCACCAGCCCCACCTGGCTGCGGCCGGGCGGCCTTGTGGGGCAGGCGCTTTCGCCTGCCAATCGCGGAAGGGTCATTGCAGAGGAACCCGGAACTGGAGGCCCGCTCCGCGGCCGGGGCGCGATTCCAGGAGCATCTCGGCATTCAGCGATCGCGCGCGCCGCTTCAGACTGGCCGGGCCGAGACGCAACAATTCCAGTTCCTCCAGCGTGAAGGCGCCCACGAAGGCGAAGCCGCGGCCGTTGTCGTCGACCGAAATCTCCAGGCCGCGTTCGGTCTTTTCCATGGCCACGGCCACGCGCGAGGCGCCCGCGTGTTTCTGCACATTGTGCAGCGCTTCGCGCAACATCTGGAGAACCTCGTGGGTCATCTCGTTGGGCAGGCCCACGGGGGTATTGGTTCCCGAGAAAGCCACCGGAATGCCGCTCTCCTTCTGGAACATCTCGGCCGTGCGGCGCGCGGTGGCCACCAGGTTGCCGCCATCCACATCGACGGGGCGCATGCTGTGCAGAAACGCGCGCAGGTCGCGGATCTGCGACTGCGCCAGCGCATGCAACTGCCTGAGGTCCTCCATGCCGGCATGAAAATCGCGCTCCAGCAGCTTGCGCAGGATCTCCAGGCGCATTTGCAGGCTGATAAAGCTCTGCAGCGGCCCATCGTGAAAGTCCGAGGCGATACGCTGGCGCTCGGCTTCACGCGCCTTTTCCGCGGCCTTGCGGGCTTCCTCCAGCTTTTCGCGCAGGGCCGCCATCCCGACGCGGTGGCTGCGTTTTTCGATGGCGCATCCGCAGGCCAGAATGCCCGTCATCAGCACGGCGGGCTCCGCCGCGCGGATGGCGGGGTTGGGCAACGCGGCGCAGAATATGGCTCCCACCGCGGCGATTACCAGCACTTCCCGCGGCCCATAAAACGCCAGCGCTTCGGTCAGCAGGTAGAGGAAGAAGACGGAGACGAGCCACGGGAAACGCCCGGCGCCGAAACCCGCCAGCATCAGAAAGTAAACCGCGTCCACGAACAGAGCCAGCAGGCCGAGCATGCCGCTGCGCGCCGGTCCGCGCACCGCCAGGGCCACCGCGTAGACCAGAAACGCTCCCGTGAGGGCCAACAGGAACGGCGCAGAGGCCGGCGCATAACGGTAGAAAGCGCACAGCCCGGCGGCGGCGAGGAGCGCTCGCGCGCCGGAGAGGAACCGCGGCCAGCCGAATTGCGGGGAAGAAATCACGGCCTATTTCCGGTACAGAAACAGCGTGTGGCTGCGCCCGTCGCCGTCGTCGGCGATGCTCTCGACCCGCTCGGGCGTCCAGTTCTTGAACTCGAAATCATGCGCCACTACGCGCGCGCCCTTCTTCAACTGCTGGTCGAGCAAAGGCCGAACCTTGTCGATGAAGCCGGGGAACAGGTAAAGCGTAATCAGGTCCGCCGAGCTGTAGTCCTGCTTGAGCAGATCGCCGTTGACGATGTGCGCGGTCTGTTCCAGCTTCAGCTTGCGGATTTTGTCGGAGCTGAGCTTGGCGAGGTCCTTGTTCAACTCGATGCCCACTGCCTGCGCATGGAATTTCTGGGCGGCCATAATAACAATCCGGCCATCGCCGGAGCCGAGGTCGAACATCTTCTCCCCGGCTTTCAACTCGCCCAATTGGAGCATCTTCTCGACCACCGTCAGGGGGGTGGGATAGTACGGCGCCAGTATCGCGCCGTCGCCTTCCTGCGCGGCCAGGGTAACGCACCCGAGCGCCGCCAGAACACAGAGTCTTCGCATAAACGACCCGTACTCAATTTAGCATCTTCGCGTTTTCTCCGCGCCCTCCGCGGCTTCCGCGGCGAAGCCGGCGCATGGCATTCTGCGCCGCCGGCGGATTTGAGCCGGGCGGCCGTTCCGTCTTTTCCACCGGGTTGTGGATAAGCCTGTGGAAATCGCGCCGTGCGTGGGGACAACTTACCGAGATTTAATGCGTTTGTAACGTTGTGCACAAAAGTACAGCAAACCGGAGATGCGGACCCGGATGGGCTAAACCGCGACCACTTCGAGAGGCGCGCCGCGCGCGCACAAATCGCAGTGCGCCGCGTCGGCGTAGTAGCTGGCCTCCAGCCTGGCCAAGTGGTACAGCGGCAGAGATCCGAACGCGGTGGTCCTGGGCGTCGGCTGGTATACCACCACCGCCAGCCCGACCACGCTGGCGCCGAAGGATTCCAGCAGCCGCTTCAAGTCCTGGAGTTTCGAGCCGGTGCGCAGGATATCGTCCACCAGGACCACCTGTTCACCGGGCTTGGGCTGCAGGTACTGGCGGAAACGCAGCGGCTCGTTATCGTGTTCGCGCTCGGCCCAGTAGACCTGTCTGGCGCGCACGGCTTCGCATACGCCGAAGGCCACCGGCAGCCCGCCCGTGGCCGGCGCGACGATGGAGATCTCCGCCGCCGCCGCGCGGACTTCGGCATTGGCGCGCAGCAGGCGGCTCAACCCCACCGACAACATGCGCTGGTAACGGTAATAGCGCAAGGCCAGTGGCACCTGGAGGTATTCGTTGGAATGCAGGCCGGAGGAGTACTCGAAATGGCCGTCGCGCAGCGCGCCGGTTTCGCGCAGTACCGCGACCACTTCATCTTGCGTCGGAATGAGGTGCATGGGTGGGCCTCTCAGTTGGCTCCGCGGCCGGTAAGCACGCGGGGAATGGTACGTAACAGGATTTTCCAGTCCAGCGCCAGCGACCAGGTGTCGATGTACTGCATGTCCATCTTCATCCAGGTTTCAAAATCGACCTTGTCGCGGCCGGAAACCGCCCAGATGCAGGTCAACCCGGGGCGCATGCGCAGCCGCCGGCGCTGCCACCGCTGGTACTGATCGACTTCGCTGGGGATGGCCGGGCGCGGGCCCACCAGCGACATGTCGCCCCTCAGCACGTTCCACAACTGCGGCCACTCGTCGATGGAGAATTTACGCAGCCACCGTCCCACGGCGGTCAGGCGCGGGTCGTCGGGGATCTTGAAGACCACGGTGTCGCGGGTGTTGAGGTGCGCCAGCGAGGTCTTCATGTCTTCGGCGTTGTGGCACATGGAGCGAAACTTATAGAAAAGAAACCGGCGGCCGTTCAATCCGCAGCGAACCTGGCGAAAAATGGCGGGGCCGGGAGAGGTGAGCCGGATCAGGATAGCCGTCGCGGCCATGAACGGCGCCAAAACCAGCAGGCCGGCGCCGGCGATGGCCACATCGGTGGCGCGCTTGACCAGCAGCTTGATTTCGTCGTACGGGGCGGCGGTGAAGGTGAGCAGCGGCGTTTCTCCGAAACGTTCCAGCGATACGGTGCTATTCACGTGCGGGAAGAAATCCACCGCGATGCGCGTTCGCACGCCCTCTTCGTCGCACAGCAGCAGGAACTCCTCCATCCCCGCCAGACGGTCGCTCGATACCGCGAAGATCACCTCGTCCACCACGTGTTTCCGCAGGATGGAAGGCAACTCGCCGATGGGATACACCTTGTAGACGGCGCCCAGCGCGATCTCGGCGGGGGACGAGTCTTTTTCGTCGGAAAGGAAGCCGCGCAGCCGCACGCCGTATTCCACGGAGCGCTCCAGGGACTCCGCCAGGCGGACGGCCCGTTCCCCGGTTCCCACCACCATCACGTAGTGGGGCGCCGCGAACTCGCGGCGGAACACTCCAATCATGCGGCTGGCGGTCAACCGGAAGAGCAACAGAAAGACCCAGGCATAAGCGCAAAACAGCGCCAGAAACGGGCGGCTCAATTCCGGGTACAACCGCAGGGAATACTGAAGCAAGGCCAGACAGACGGCGCCGGAAGCGCATTGCCGCGCCGAATCCCGCAAAACCACGAGCGGGTGCACGGAATCGAGCTTGTCGTAGATTTCCAGCCACAGCCCGATGAGAACCCAGGCCGTCACCGCGAAGCCCAACACCAGCGCCGCGCGCTCGGCGGTCATGTAGAACGGCCGTTCGAGCGGCAGCAGGCGGCGTGTCTCGTAAGCCGCCGCGAAGGCCAGCGCAATCAGCAAAAAGTCTGATAGCGCGAACAAAACACGAGCTTTACGCTGGCGGCTGAACATCCGGAACTCAGCATATCACGCGGCGGGAAGCGCCGGACGCCGGATGGCTGGAGATCGAAACGCGGGGAAAGCCGCTTCTGGTTTCCCGTATCCGGCGCTATCTCTTCTCCTCAACCTCGCCGACCGGGATGCCCAGCGCCGCGGCCACGCCCCCGCCGTAGGCCGGATCGGCCTTCATGCAGTTGCCGATGTGGCGAAGCTTGACCTCCTCCGGGGCATCGCCCATCGCGCGGGCGGTGTTCTCAAACAGCGCCTTTTTCTGCTCGGCCGTCATCAGGCGGAACAGAAGCCCGGGCTGCGAGTAGTAGTCGTCGTCGTCCTGGCGATAGTCCCAGTGATTGGCCGCTCCCTCAACGCCGAGCGGTGGTTCGGCGAAGGCCGGTTGCTGCTGCCACTCACCGTAGCTGTTGGGCTCGTAGCCGAGCGTGCCGCCGTGGTTGCCGTCCACCCGCATCGCGCCGTCGCGGTGATAGCTGTGGACCGGGCAGCGAGCCGCGTTGACCGGGATGTGCTGATGGTTCACCCCCAGCCGGTAGCGCTGCGCGTCGCCATAAGAGAACAGGCGTCCTTGTAGCATCTTGTCGGGTGAGAAGCCGATGCCGGGCACGATGTTGGCGGGGTTGAAGGCGGCCTGCTCGACCTCGGCGAAGTAGTTCTCCGGGTTGCGGTTCAGTTCCATAATGCCGACGTCGATGAGAGGGTAATCCTTGTGGAACCAGACTTTGGTTAGATCGAATGGGTGGTAGGGGCACTTGGCCGCGTCCTTCTCGGGCATCACCTGGATGCGCATCTTCCAGCGGGGGAAGTCGCCCTTCTCGATGCTGTAGTACAGATCCCGCTGGTGGCTCTCCCGATCTTTGGCGACGATGGCCTCGGCCTCGGCGTCGGTCAGGTTCTTGATGCCCTGCTGGCAGACCAGGTGGAACTTCACCCAGAAGCGCTCGTTCACGGCGTTGATCAGGCTGAAGGTGTGGCTCCCGAAGCCATGCATATGGCGGTACGAGTACGGAATGCCCCGCTCGCTCATGGTGATGGTGACCTGGTGGAGCGCTTCGGGCAGCGAGGTCCAGAAGTCCCAGTTGTTGCGGGCGCTGCGCAGGTTGGTGCGAGGGTCGCGCTTGACGGCATGGTTGAGATCCGGGAATTTGAGCGGGTCGCGCAGGAAAAAGACCGGCGTGTTGTTGCCCACCAGGTCCCAATTCCCTTCCTCTGTGTAAAACTTGGTCGCGAAGCCGCGGATGTCGCGCTCGGCGTCGGCCGCCCCGCGCTCGCCGGCTACCGTCGAGAAGCGGGTGAAGAGTTCGGTCTTCTTGCCGATTTCGGAGAAGATCTTGGCCTTGGTGAAGCGGGTGATGTCGCGAGTGACGGTAAAAGTCCCATAAGCCCCGGAACCCTTGGCGTGCATGCGGCGCTCCGGGATCACCTCCCGATCGAAGTGTGCGAGTTTTTCGAGGAACCAGACATCCTGCAGCAGCGCCGGACCCCGTGGTCCGGCGGTCATGACATTTTGGTTGTCGGCGACTGGAGCGCCGGCGTTGGTGGTCAGCTTCTTCATGGCTTCTCCTCTTTCGCAAGGCGCGCCGTTGCCCTTCGCGCGCTCTTAACGGCGGCCTCTGTTCAAGATTGTACGGCGATTGCCAGTCGCAGGCGCGGCCTTCCCGGGCGGCCTCGGCGCCCTACGGGACCCACTGCGGCGCGACGTATGCCAGGAAGATGACGAACAGGGCGACCAACAAAATAAGCAGAACGCTGTGACGCAGCGCAAACCGGAATAACCCGCCCTCGTCGGATGGCTTCAGGCCGGCGCCGGCGGCCGCCACCGCGATGCTCTGCAGGCTGATCATCTTCGCCATCATGCTGCCGTTCGAGTTGGCGGCGGCCATCAGCGTCGGGCTAAGGCCCAGGCGGGTGGCTGTCACCACCTGGAGATTGCCGAAAAGAGCGTTGGCGGAGGTGATCGAGCCCGTCAGAAACCCGCCCAACCCTCCCAGCACGGCGCTGAAGAAGGGGAACAGGGCGCCGGTGTTGGCGAACACCAGGCCGAGCGTGGCCGTGGCCCCGGAGTAGTTCATGACGAACGCCAGCGCGAGGACCGCGGCGATGGTAATTTCGGAGAAAAAGACCTGCTTGGCGGTCGCTCGCAGAACCCGGCCGAACCGGGCCGGCGACAAGCCCAGCAAGGCCGACGAAAGCACGGCCGCGAGTACGGCCGCCGTGCCCGCGGCGCCTAGCCAGTCGAATCGGTAGATTGCCGCGTAAGGAGTCGGGGCCGGGACCACCGGCGCCATCTCCGTCACCATCAGGTGCAGCCCCGGCCATGGGAACGCGATCGCGACTTTGCTTAACAGCGTCTTTGAAACGCTCCCCAGAACCACCATGGTCACCAGAATCGCGTAGGGGCTCCAGGCCCACAACACCGCTCCGGCTGCATGGCGCCGGGTGGCGGTTTGGACGGCGTGGTCGCCTTCCAGGGTGAAAGAGTCCTTGGGCTTCCACACCAGCAGCAGGATGACAAACCCCGCCAGGGCCGCCAGCGCGCCTCCCATGCTCGCGAGATGGGGACCGATATAGCGGGCGATCAGGAACTGCACGCCGCCCCACAGCGCCCCCACCACCACCGCCGCCGGCAGCACGCCCTTGAGAGCTTTCCAGCCACCCATCACAAAAACGATGTACGCGGGCAGCAGCAGGGAGGCCGGCAAGCAGATCAGTCCCACCGCCCCGCTGAGGCCGTTGATCGGCAGGCCCGTCACGGCGGCCAAAGTGACCACCGGAATCCCAATGGAACCGAAAGCCACCGGCACGGTGTTGGCCAGCAGACAGAGGCCCGCCGCGTAGAACGGCGAAAACCCCAGCCCGATCAGCATGGTGGCCGCCACCGCCACGGGCGTCCCAAACCCGGCCGCGCTTTCGAGGAAGGCGCCGAAACAGAAGGCGATCAGCAAGGCCTGCAACCGGCGGTCCTGGGTGAGGCCGCCGAGGGAATCCTTGATGATTTCGAACTTCCCGGATTCCACCACCACGCGGTACAGCAGGATGGCCGCGAAAATAATCCAGCCGATCGGGAACAGGCCGAAGGCCGCCCCATAGCCGAGCGAGCCGGCTACCAGTCCCACTGGCATGCGGTAGAGGACCAGCGCCACGACAACGGCGGCGCCAAGCCCGGCGAGCGATGCCTTCCATGCGGGGAGCCGCTTGATTCCAAGCAGGTAAAGCATCGCAAAGGCGGGAAGAGCTGCAACGATCGCGGAGAGTGCAAGGTTGCCCGCGAGAGGGGTATAGTTCTGGGCCCACATATCGGAGTAACCCTTGTGATACTCGAAGTGGCGAGGCTGTGTCAAGGCGCCGCGGCGGCTAGCCCGGGTCACTCATCAGTGGCCCGATGAGGTGGAGCGCCGCCGGGCTATTTCTCCGGCTGGTCGTAGCCCTTGAGGCGCCGGATCCAGATGTTCCGGTAGCGCACCGGGTCGCTGTTGTGGTCCTGCAACATCAGCGAATCCTCGGCGGGCTGCGGCGAGTAGTGGGCCACTTGCCGGTACACCATGGGGCCCATGCTTTCCTTCCGGTTGTGCACCATGACGCCGTTGTAGAACACCGTGAAGAACGCCGGCTTCACCAGCTTCCCGCTGTCGAACTGGGGGGCCTCGAACACAATATCGTAGGTATTCCACTCGCCCGGCTGGCGCGCGGGGAGCACGAGCGGCGGATACTGGCCATAGATGGCGGCCGTTGTGCCATCCGCGTAGGTCGGGTTGTTCCAGGCATCCAGCACCTGGATCTCATAGCGCTGCATCAAAAGCACGCCGCTATTGCCGCGCATCTGGCTGTTGCCGGTGACCGGCGTTGGGGAAGCCCATTCGACGTGCAATTGCACGTCGCCGAACTTCTCGCGGGTCAAGAGACTTCCGAAACCGCGCGTCACCGTGAAGTGCCCGTCCTCCACTTTCCAGCCGGCATCCACAAGCGTGTCGCGATTCGCCCCCCGGCCCTGGTGACCCCACTTAGAGAGGTCCTTGCCGTCGAACAGAATGATGGCGTCGGAGGGCGCGCCGCCGGGGGTCGTCGCCGGCGTCACCACTTTCGGATGGGGCCGGTCCGGGTCGTGAACGTGCCACGGCATGTTCGGCAACATGGGCGTGTCCTTGAAGCCCAGATCCGGGTTCACCTGCTGCGCGGAGCCTGCCTGCCGGGCATTGGCCAGGGCAGCGCCCGAGACCGCCGAGGCGGTGGCGATTTTCAGAAATTCGTTGCGGGTCATGGTTACTACCTCAGCATAGTCTCGGAGCGCACGGCGGCACAAGGGGGCGGCGGGGAACGAGGCTTTGGTATGATCGGTTTCAGGGGACGCGAATTCCCAGGTATGACCGCCATTGGCGAGACTTTGCGCCGTGAACGCATCCGGCGCAACCTCGAGCTGCAAGAAATCTCAGCGGAATTGAAGATCTCGGTGCGCTTCCTGGACGCTCTCGAGCGGGAAGCCTTCGACGAGCTTCCGGGCGCTATTTTCGTCAAGAGTTTTGTGCGTCAGTACGCCAGGTTGTTGGGCCTCGACGAGGACGAACTGGCGGCCGAGGCGCAGCGGATTTTGGAGCCGGTGGTGGAGGAGCTTCCGGCCAGGGCCCACCCGATGGCTGCCGTGGAGAAAGTCCGGGTGCCACCCATGCGGGCCTGGCGGAGCGTGGGAGATGGCGGCCGGTTCCACTGGGAATCGATCCTTCCGGCGCTGGGGTTGGTGGTGACCGTGACGCTGGTCTGCTCGGGCGTCTACGCCTGGTGGCAGCGGGAGCGCCACGCCGCCGCGGTTTCGGCCGCGCGGACCCAGGCCCCGGCGCTCCCGGCGCCGCCCGCTGGAGCCGCCGCGGCTCCGCGGGCTCCGAGCGTGGCCGCCGCTCCCGCGCCGCCCGGTGCGGGCCCAATCCAAACGCCAGCCGCTGGCGCCGGCGCATCCACCGAGCCGCGGCCAGCGCCCGGGGACGCAGTCGAGAGGCCGTCCACCGAGCCGGCGAAAGCCCCGCCGGCCGAGCAAACGGAGCCTCCGACCGAGCCTCCCCTGGCCGAGCAGTTCTCCGAAGGGGCTGCGCTGCCCGCCGCCCAGGGGCCCGTGCGCGTCCAGGTGACCGCATTGGAGACGAGCTGGGTGCGCGCCCGCACGGATGGCAAATACGCCTTTTCCGCCACCCTCGATCCCAACCAGACCCGCACCGTGGAAGCCAACCAAAGCGTGGAGCTGCTGCTGGGCAACGCGGGAGGCGTTTCGGTGGAGTTGAACGGAAAACCGATCGGGGCGCTGGGTCCCAAGGGTCAGGTCCGCATCGTTCAGCTCAATTCGGGCGGCTTCAAGATCGTGTCGGCCAAAGCGGCGGAGCCCGCGGATCCCCTCTGACGCAATGCGGCTCTTTGCCGCCTGCGCTCCAGAACCAGCAGCTCGCGGCGCCGGCGGCTCTTGATGCGCGCATCCACTTTGCGCCAGAACTTGCGGAAATAGCTGACCGCGCTGAGCATGGCGAAAAACACCACCGTCCACATAAGGACCATGCCCGGCAGGTGCAGCGCGGGATACCCCCGGCTGAGCATCATACAGGAGATGGCGACCACCTGGGAGAGCATCTTGGTTTTTCCCAGGTCGTTGGCCCGGATGGTGTAGCCCTCGGCGGCGGCGATGCTGCGCAATCCCGAGACGGCGAACTCGCGGCCAATAATCAGAATGGCCATCCAGCCCGGCAGGACGCGCACCTGAACCAGGGAAATCAGCGCGGCCGAAATGAGCAGCTTGTCGGCGATGGGGTCGAGCAGCGTGCCGATGGTGGTGACCTGCTTCCAGCGGCGGGCCAGGTAGCCATCAAGCAGGTCCGTGGCCGCCGCCGCCAGGAAGATGGCCAGCGCTATCCATTCCTGGGGAACGGTCAGACCGGCCAACTGGAGGCTGGGGTATTTCTCCTGTACCAGCGCGGCCACCAGCATCGGCACGAAGAAGATGCGGAGAATGGTGAGAGCGTTCGGCAGATTCATCGCCCAAACCACTATAATGCGGCGGGCCGCTCCGCAACAAGTGCGGAGAGAATCGGGCGCAACCGTAATCCTTTAGTAAGTTCCATTCAGCGCGGAGACGCGGGGGCTGGCGAATCCTCCGGCCATTTGCGGATCGCGAGCCCACCATGGGGCCGCCGGCCCTACTATACTGAAATTTCCGCCATGCCGCTGTCACGACGATGCTTTTTTTTCGGGAGCCTTGCCCTGCCCGCGCTCGCCCGCACCAAGAAACCCGCCGGGGAGCGTCCCAATATCGTGTTGATCCTGGCGGACGGGCTGCCCGCCTGGGTACTGGGTTGTTACGGCGGCAGGGAGATCCAAACGCCGAACATAGACTTTCTCGCCCGGACGGGCGCAAGGTTCCAGCGCCATTCCACGGCGGCTCCGGCGGCGCAGCCGGGCCGAGCTTCGCTGCTCAGCGGCGGGACGGGGATGCAGGTGGCGGCGGCCCCTCTGGCGAACCCCGCCGCCAGCCCGCTGGCGACCCTGCTGGCGGGGGTCGGCTACGGTTGTCACGCGACGCCGCCCGGAGCCGCCGAAGCCGTGGTCGCCGAGGCCGGCCAGTTCCTGGACCAGCAGGCGGCGGGTAAACCGTTCTTTCTGCTGGTGGGTTTCGGCGAACCGTCGTCGAGCGGCGTCGCGGAGAAATACGCCAGCGCGAAATTCGAATCGTTCTTCCCCGCCGAACCGCCCGCCGCGAATGCCACCTCCGGCAAAGAGATGCTGAGCGATCCGCTGGGGAGCCTGCGCCGCGCCGCGACCGCCATTACGGAACTGGATGCCCAGGTGGGCGCGCTGACCTCCAAGCTGGCCGGGAAGAGCTTGCTGGACAATACCCTGGTGGTGTTCACTTCGCCCGGCGGAAGCCTGCTCAGCCGGCACGGGCTGTGGGGTTCGGGCGATTCATCCAACCCGCCGAACATGTACGAGGAAGCCATCGCCACCCCCATGATCTGGCGGTGGCCGGCGCGCGTGCCGCCGCAGACCACCCGCACCGAATCGGTGAGTTCCGTGGATCTGCTGCCCGCCATCGCCGAGCTGACCGCCGCTTCGCTCCCCGGCGGCAACCTCTCCGGGCGCAGTTGCCTGCCGCTGGCCATGGGCAAGCCTCTTCCCAAAACACAGCCCTGGCGCAACGTGGTTTTCAGCCATCTCCAGAACACCGATATGGTGCGCGATTCGCGCTACAAGCTGGCGCTGCGCAACGGCGGCCAGGGGCCGAACGAATTCTATGACCTGCAAGCCGATCCGCACGAGAATACCAACGGCTACGCGGACGACCAGTACAACAGCATCCGACCGGCGCTCGCCGCCGAGATCGACAAGTGGAAGATACGGTACTCGTCCTGAGGGTGGCGCCGGCGGACTCACCGCCGGCGGTCTGGTATCGGAAGGAATTGCGGGAAACGAACCCGCCGGCCGGGAGCGGCCGGCTCGCAGGCTAATTCGCTTTCTTTTCGGCCGGGACGGGGCACTTCTCCAGGGAATACTTGCCCGCCAGGTAGCACTTGCCGGTATCGTTCAAATCTTTCTTGCCGGCCGCCACGTGGCAGTACGTGCAGGCCTTTTTCTCTTTCTTGGCATATTCCTGCTTACCGTAAGAGGCCGTGCCGCAAATCAGGAAGCCGGCCGCGAGTATGGCCGCCGGAAGCGCCAGTTTCAATGTCTTCATGTTGTTCTCTCCTCGTTCGCCCCCCAGGACAATGGCGTCCTGAGGTCTCTATTCATCCTTGACGCATTATAGACCAAGTCAATCCGGCAATTCGATGAAACTTCGTTAACGCAGCGGAGATTGTCTACAGGCTGTGGAAAACCCGGATGCCGCCTTATGCTTGCCGCTCGTTGTAACCTGTAGCTAGTGTCGCCTCCCAAACCGAAGGGGAAAGCATCCGATCATTTGCGCAGCGCCTGGCCTCTTATCAAGGAGCTCGTGCGGCCGCGGCGCGGACTGCTGGCGCTCGGCTTCCTGCTCATGATCGTCAACAGGGTGGCCAGCCTGGCTCTGCCGCTCTCCACGCGGCCGCTGATAGACAGAGTCATCTTGAAGCATCAGGCCAGGCTGCTGGGGCCGCTGGTTCTGGTGGTGCTGGCGGCCACCTGCATCCAGGGCGTGACCTCGTTCGCGCTCACCCATTTGCTGTCCAAGGAGGCGCAACGGCTGATCGGGGAGCTGCGGCGCAAAGTGCAGGAGCACATCGGCCGCCTGCCGGTGGCCTACTACGACGCCAACAAGAGCGGCATGCTGGTTTCGCGCATCATGACCGACGTGGAAGGCGTGCGCAACCTGCTGGGCACCGGGCTGGTGGATTTCGCGGGCGGCGTTCTGCTGGCGCTGCTCTCGCTCGGGGTGTTGCTGTGGACCAGCCCTCTGCTGACGGCGATCGCGCTGGCGTCCATCTCCGTTTTCGCCCTCGTGCTTATCAAGGCGTTCGGGCGCATCCGGCCCATCTTCCGCGAGCGCGGAAAGATCAACGCCGAAGTCACCGGGCGGCTCACGGAATCTCTGGCGGGCGTGCGGGTGGTGAAAGGGTACCACGCCGAAGCCGCCGAGGCGCGCGTGTTTTCGGGCGGGGTGGAGCGCCTGCTGCAAAACGTGATGCGCACCCTGACTTCCATCTCGGTCTTGACTCTTTCCGCCACCGTCCTGATGGGCGTGGTGGGGGCCTCGGTGATGTACGTCGGCGCGCGCCAGATCATGGCCGGCGCGCTGACGCTGGGCGGCTTCTGGATGTTCACCGGGGTCCTGGCATTCCTGGTGGCGCCGGTGTTCCAGATGGTGGGAATCGGCACCCAGATCACCGAGGCGCTGGCCGGGTTGGACCGCACACAGGAGGTACTGCGCGAGAAGCCCGAGGACGAAGACCCTCGGCGCACGCAGGCGGCGGGCACTATCCAAGGCTATGTCTCCTTCGAGGGCGTCACGTTCGCCTACGAGCCCGGCAAGCCGGTGCTGCACGAAGTGAGCTTCGATTCGCAGCCGGGAACCGTGACCGCGCTGGTGGGGCCGTCGGGCTCCGGGAAATCCACCATCATCAGCCTGATCGCCGCGTTCCACGAACCCACCGAGGGCGTCATCCGCGTGGACGGCGCCGATCTGGCGACGCTGCGGCTGGACGCCTATCGGACGCAGCTCGGCGTAGTGTTGCAGGACACCTTCCTGTTCGATGGGTCGATTCGCGAAAACGTGGCCTTCGCGCGGCCGCGGGCCGCCGAAGAGGACATTTTGCGGGCCTGCCGCATCGCGCGCGTGGATGAATTCGCGGAACGGCTCGAGAAACAGTACGACACCATCGTGGGAGAGCGCGGCGTCAAGCTTTCCGGCGGACAGCGGCAGCGCGTGTCGATCGCCCGCGCCATTCTGGCGGACCCGCGCATCCTGATCCTGGACGAAGCCACCTCCAGCCTGGATTCGGAATCGGAGGCCGCCATCCAGGAAGGCCTGGCGTACCTGATGAAAGGGCGCACCACGTTCGTCATCGCCCACCGGCTCTCCACCATCAGGCGGGCGGACCAGATTCTGGTGGTGGAGGAAGGGCGGGTGGTGGAGCGCGGCACGCACGAATCGCTCTATGCGGACCGCGGCCGCTACTACGAGCTGTACACCCGCCAGCACGGCATCGATGCCAATCTGTTCCTGGCGCCGGGAGAAGGCCCCCGGGAAGAGGAGCCCAACGGCAAGCCCGGGCCGGCCGGAACGGCCGCGCCGACAGCCGCATCGCTGCTGCGCGGCGGAATCGCATAGAGCGGGCTTCCAGGCTGTCTCGGCTGCCGGCGCAGGCGCCAAGGCTCTTCTTGGAGAGATGGCATGAGTACTTTGACGGGGGGATCTGGAGCACTGGCTGCCGAGGCGTCGCAGATCGATTCTCTGGCCTTCGCGGGATCATCGTTCGGGCGCGGGCATCGACCTCGGCGCCAATGCCCTCTGCCAGGCCGTCTCCGGCGACTACGCTATGGAATGGCGCCAGTCCGCCCGCGCCTGCGCCTCACCTCGCTCGCCGTCCGCACCGACGACGATAACTACACCGGCCGCGGCGCCACGCAGGACAATGGCCGCCTGGTAGTCCTGCTAACCAGCGGCGCCGGAGAACTGCGAATGAGCGGGCCGCTGGCGAAGGTGAGGGTGGAGGAAGGGGGACGGTGAGGAGCCGGAGAGAAGGCATGAACAGCTTGACGGAGAGAACTGAAGGACTGGCTGTCGAGGTGTCGTTCGAGGGACGCGCTTTCCGTCACGCTGACAGATGGGCGGGTTGTTTCAGCGCCTCTAGCGTAAGGAGTCTTATGAGGACTTATCGCCGTCGCTTGTATCTGCGTCCGGCTGTTTGGGTCGCCTCCGTTCTTCTCGTTGCCGCGCTGTCTGGCGGCGGACCAACGATGCTGCTGGCGCAGACGCCGGCTGCTTCCGGCTCGGGTGGCATGGAGGCCACATTTCGCGCGGGTACGCAGGAGGTGCTGGTGGATGCCGTCGTAGTCGACAAGAATGGCGACCCACAGCGAGACCTTACGCGTCGGGATTTCAAGATCTTCGAGGACGGGAAGGAGCAGAAGATCACCAGCTTCTCGATCGAGAGCGCTGAAATCCCGGGGCATTCCAGCAAACACTTCATCGCTCTGGTCTTCGATAGCGAGTGGCCCGAGTTACGGGAGGATGTGCTGCAGTTTGTCGACCGCTATGCCGCTCCGGACCTTTACATGGCTGTCTTCTCCCGAGTGTTGACTAATCAGATGCGGTTGCAGCAGGGTTTCACCGCGGATGCGGGGAGGATCAAGGCGGCGTTGCGTACCATGCAGGTATCCACGGATTCTCCGCTCAAAGGCAGGATGCCGCTCGAAAATCCCTTCGCCGATAGGATCGGCGGCGTGGCGGAAGCCCTGGCCCCGGTCCGCGGACGAAAGGCCATGATCCTGTTCAGCGCCAGCTTTGGCGGCCTTCGTGCGGAACTGCGCCGTCCTCGAGACGCTTATTACAGATCGGCGCCCACCCAAGATCCGTGGTTGGCGCTGGCCGACGACTGTAACGCAGCCAACGTCTCGGTGTATTCCTTTGTCAGCGATAACCCCCGGGCCCTCAGTTTTCTCCAGAGGCCGGATACTACAGATCTCGTCCGCGATCTGGCCATAGGCACCGGCGGCAAGTATACTCCTCCGGGCGACTACGACCTGGCTTCTTACCTGGGCAGCGTGTCGGCGGAACAGAGCGACACTTATTTGCTGGGATACACGCCCTCGGCGGATGCAGCGGATAAGCCTTGCCACAAGCTCAAGGTGAAGGTGGATCGAAGCGGCCTCGATGTGAACGCCCGCGACAGCTATTGCACAGCGGGCCAGTTGCTGGCGCGCGAACTCAAGCCGGCGCAACGGGCGCTCGAGACACGCGCGGCGAGCGGCGTCCTCGGAAACATCGCGGCCGGGATGCAACTATCTTGGTTTTACTCCAAACCGAACGAGGCCGTGGTGGATATCGCCATGGACATCGATCCTCGCGCGATGAAGATGCATGGCAGGCTGCACGGCGAATTCAATCTGTCGGGGGTGGCCTACCGGCGGGGCGGGCCGGCCGCGGCGCGTGTCGGCGATACGGTCAAGTTGGATTTCCGCACGCCGGCGCAATTGGAGGAGTTTCTGAAAGTCCCGTACCGCTATTCGAAACAGTTCGATATCGCCCCGGGCCGGTACCTTTTCCGCATGGCTGTGGGTTCGGGCGATCAGGCATTCGGGAGCGTCGAAGAGCCTCTGGACATTGAACCATGGAGCGGGCAGACCCTCTCGGTGAGTGGAATTGCGCTCGGCGTCAAGGACTATCCTCTTACCGGCCTTACAGCCGAGTTGGATAATTCCGTGCTGGAAGGTCCGCGCCGCCTGGCGTCGAAGGGAAGGGAGGTGGCGCCGATGGGAGGCGCCCAATTCCACGCAGGCCAGAACGGCTTGTTTTACTTTGAGGTCTACGAACCCCGCCTGGCTCAGACGACTGCCGGAGAAACAACCAGGCCGCCCGCGATGCGGATTCGCATACTCGACCGCGCGACGGGCCAGGAGAAGCACGATTCCGGGCCGATGGACGCCGGCGCCTGGATGCGGGCGGGCAATCCGGTGATCCCGATTGCGCTGACCCTGCCGGTGTCCGACCTGCCCGCGGGCTCTTACACGCTGGAAGTGCATGTCACGCACGACAACGGAGAGGACGCCGTGGCGCGGAGTGCGGATTTCGATGTGAAGTAACGGGCTTCGTCCCGCAAGGCTGCCGTAACATGTCGCGAGGCCGCGGCGTCATAGTTTCGACAAGGAGAGTCCTATGCGCTTCCTCTCATTGCTGGTTGTCGTCGCCGCCGCGGCATCGGGCCAGACCGCCGGGGAGATCGTCAAGAAATCCGCTGCCACCTACCAGTCGCTCAAGAGCTACCGCTTCGAGGCCCAGGTAGTGGAGGAGAACGTCCGCGGGGACCGCCAATCGCGCAATGTGACGACGCGAATCGCGGTGGCTGGGCCGCTCACCCTCCGTCGCATCGAGTTGAAGGGTGGCCGCGCCGCCGCCTTGCGCGTCTACGACGGCCAAACCGTGTGGGACTTCCGCCCGGCGCCAAACCAGTTCGCTCGCTCCGATCAGGCCACCTACGAGCCTCCCTATGAGACCCTCAACCTCATCGGCGATCCCGTGGACACCTACAAGACGGCGGACGAATCCGCCGTGGACGCCAGGCTCCTGCGCGAGGAAACCATAGAGGCCGCGGGCGGCCAACGGTCCTGCTGGGTAGTGGACATCCCGCTACAGCTTCGGGCTGGCGGCCCGATTCTGGAACGTTCAACCACCTACTGGATCGACAAATCCTCGTACCTCGTGCTGAAAGAATCGCAGTATACCAAGATGAAACCGCCCGCTAGCGATGTTCCGCAGTCTCATATGATCGCCGCCACCTACACGGTGGCCCGCGTCAATGAGCCGGAGCTTGAGGATCTCTTCCATTTTCAGCCTCCCCAGGGCGCTTCGGAAGTGGCGGAATTCGCGGGGCCGGTGGGCCCCGGACAACCGTTGCCGAACACACCCAGCCCGGATTTCGTCCTCCGGGACCTGGAAGGGAAAGAGGCGTCGTGGAGCTCGTTCAAGGGCAAGCCCGTGCTGGTGAATTTTTGGGCCACCTGGTGCGAGCCATGCAGGGAGGAGATGCCCAAGATCCAGGAAGTACAACGCCTGTTCGGGGAGAAAGGCCTGATCGTGCTGGCCATCGACGCCGGTGAAACGCCCGAGGTCGCCCGGAAATACATTGAGGAGCACGGCTACACCTTTCGCGTCCTGCTCGATCATGATGAGACCGTGTACGGCAAGTTCAAGGTGTTCGGCCTCCCGGCGCTCTTTCTGATTGGCCGCGACGGCAACATGAGCGTCCAGTTCAGGGGTTACAGGTCCGGGCTCGATTTCAGGGAAGAGTTGAAGAAGATCGGCGTGCAATAACTCGCAAAGTTGTCATCCTGCCCCACATGAAAGGAACCGGTTCACGCGGTCGAAGACGTAGTTTGACTTCCACACGCCGCGTGCGTATACTTCCAGTGAAGATCGCTAACCGCAAGATCACGCCCATGAACAAGCGCATCAGCGTCATCCTGCCGACCACTACGGTAGCCGTGCTGGACAGGGTCGCGGCCAAAGGCAGCCGCAGCGCTTTGATCGACCGGGCCATTCGGCGCTACGTCGAAACCCGGGGCCGGCGGAACCTGCGCGAGCGGCTGAAGCAGGAGGCTCTGGCGAATGCCGGGCGGGATCTGCGGATGGCCGCCGAGTGGTTTCCTTTGGAAGAGGAAGCGTGGCAAGTCGCCCAAGGCCGGAAAAGTCAGCCCGGGGTTAGTCCGGCTGTAGATCGAGCCTGAACTTGCCGTGTAGCTGGCGGTCCAGCCGGCCGCCCCGGTGGACATCCAATTAACGATAGGCTTCTCGGCGGTGGCGGACGCGGCGGACCTCAATAACTTCGTCGCCGGTGAAGACGAAGAAGAGCCGGTAATCGCCGGCCCGCGGCCGGAACTCTTCCACACCGCCCAGAAGCGACTTGACATCTCCCGCGCCGGACTCGGCAAATCGGTGCAATGCATGCAGAATGCGCATTGACGTAGACCTGTCCAGTCCGCAAATATCATTCTTTGCCTGGTCCGCCCAGGCGATCCGCTTCACGCCGGTTCCCTGTAATTCGCGACTTCCTCGAGCGTGATGCCGAGCTCGGCCAGAACCTGCTCATGCGGAATCGGCTCGCTCCGCTTGAGCCACTCCCGAGCTTCGTCGAGGGCGCGCGCATCGTCCGCGGTGAGCGGCTCGTCGTCCACGGGCGCATGGGCGATGGCCCGCGACACGGGATCCAACATCACCTGGAGCAGGCCGTGCACGGCATGAACCTGGCTGGGCGCAAGCCGCTCCACCAACTCGTGAACCTGTTCCTTCTCGTGCGTCGGTTCGCCAGCCATGAGCCCTCGCTCGCCTGAAGGTATTGTACCGCTCGCCTGTCAGAACTCGAAGCTGGCCGCCAGACGGAGACTTCTTCCGTTGTTCAGCGTGTTGGTGATGGCCCCGAAGCTCGAATCGGTAAGCATGTTATCCGGCGCGGCGAATTGCGGCGTGTTGAAGACGTTAACGGATTCGGCCCGGAAGGTCAGCGGCTTCTCCCTCCACACCGCAAATCGCCGCGACACCGAAGCGTTGACATTGCGGATGGGGCCCTTACGAAAGGTATTGCGGCCCAGGTTCCCCTCGAGCGTTCCCGGCGTGAGGAACGCGAAGGCGGAGGTCGGCAGCAACTGCCTGGACGTATCCGGGTTGCCAATGGTGCGGCCCAGGACGGCCAGGTCGAGGAGGTTGGGCCGGTCCCCGGGGGTTCCGTCCACGTTGCCGAATCCCGGCGCGTCGGAGCCCGTGAATACGGTAAATGGCGTGCCGCTCTTGAACAAGGCGATGGCCGAAAAAGTCCAGCCTCCGGCCAGAGCCCGAACCCAGCGCGTGGCCGAAACAGACGAAGGATTTTCATACGAAACCCGCCCTCGGAACGAATGCGGCTGGTCGAAATCCGAGAGTCCCTTCAGGTCTTTCTGCGTTTCAAACTCCCACTGGCTGTCGGTGTGCGACAAAGGTCCCTGATCGGCGAAGCCGGCGCCATCGTCCATGGACTTGCTGAACCAATACGACGCATCCACATGCAAGCCTCTCCAGCGGGGCAGGAATACGCTGGCCACGGCGGCGTTGTACGAGGCATCCGCGCCGTTCTCGACGTCGCGAATCGAGCTGTAGCTCTGGTCGGGGCGCCGCTGGTCGACGTTATCCTCGGTCATGTTCATGCCCGGGATAATCAGCCCGCGGTTGAGGGATCGGATCATAATCAGTTTGTTCGTACGGCTTCCCACATACCCCAGTTGCACATGCCATGATCCGCCCAACTCCCGCTCCCAACCGGCATTGTACTGGTTGGAATACGGCAGGACCATGTTAGGGTCCAGAACCGTGAGAAACGCGCGCCCCTGGGTGGCCCCGGCGAAGGACGTTCCGCTGGCGGCCGTGAGGGCCTGGATCAGATCCGGCTGCTGAATCATGAGCACCTCGTTGGCCGGCGGGTTGGAGCGTATCCAGGCGTAAGAAGACGGAAGGATGGGACCATACTGCAGCCCGTAGCCCGCGCGCAACACGCCGGCGGCTCCGGGAAGGCGATACGCCAGACCCACTTGGGGCGCCAGGGCGTGGCAATCGCACCCGTATGGGATGGCGCCGGGATGGTTGACTTCATTGGGCGCCGGGCTGGGTTCGTAGCGAAGCCCATAACTCAGGGTGAGGTTGGCGCCCGCGCGCCAGGTGTCGCCGGCGTAGTACTGCATCTCCCACATGCGAAATCCGGCCGAGAGATCGCCGATGGATTCGACCATCGAATAGGGCAGGCCCAGCCGGAGGTTGGTTATGGCGTCGTTCTGCGAGTCGGCGATGAAAGCGATATCGGGGCGGCTGGAGTCGGACCGGTATCCGTTGTATTGCCGCCGCGTAATCTCGAATCCGAAGACGAATTCGTGAGCGCCGTGAATGTGGCGCGCCTGCACTCCGTTGCTGAAGAGGTTATCGGCCCGGTAAGCGGGCACGTCCGGCGACGGGCCCAGCCCTTGCAGACCGACCACGTTGATGCTGGGGCCCAGGTTGTCCTGCGAGGGGGCTAACAGCGAGGTGGTTCGATCGAAGGCGGTGGTGGCGCTGGTGGAGGTGGCCGAGGTCCAATCGCGGCGCCATGTCACGCGGCCGTCGTTGGAAAAGCCGGTGGTGTCCGGGTTCTGCCCGGCCACGAGTTGAAACGCGATCACCTTCTGGCCCAGGTAGCTGTACTGAACCGCCAGCTTGTCGCGGCTCCCGATGTCCTGGTCGAAGTGCGTGTTCCAGTTCTGCCCGTCCACGCGCTGCGGAGAGTTGGTATTCAACATCCGGGGATCGATGTCGGTGCGATTGGGGGCCTCGTCCGGATAGGCGTTGAGAATGAGCTGCACGTAGGCGCGCAGAGCCGGGTCGGTGGCCAGCGGGGTCCTTTCCGAAGGCAAGGGAACCAGCACGTTCCCGTTCACCATGCCGCGGGTCTTCTGCTGTCCCGTGGCGACCGTGACGTAAGCCCCGCGCCAGAGAGGCGTCTCCACATCGAAGCCATACTGATTATCGTGGGCGGGCATCAGCCCTCCCACCTGAAAGAAGGCTCGGGCGCCGAAGACGCTGTTCTGATGGGACTCATACAGCCGGGCATGCAGTTTGCGCCGCTCCCGCACCGGAACGTGCAGCCCGACGGAGGGCGCGACGCCGTATTCGGAGCCGAAGTAGTTCAGGTCCGGCAGGAATTGGGGAATAAGGGTGGCCGTGGCGCCAATCCGCACCAGAAGGTCCTTGAGAATGTTCAGGTCCACGGGGGCCACCGCCACATTCTCATTGCGTTCGTTTTCTCCGGCCGCGGCGTCGGTCCGGGACACTTGCATTTCCGGGCTTCGCGCCTTGGGCGCGGAGACGGCGTCTTCCGGGACGGCCGGATTCGCCGTTTGGGCTTGCGCGGGCGTGTCGCCGGTTCCACTGGGCGGGGCTGGCTCTTGGGGCGATTGGGCCGCCAGGACGCTCAACAGGCAGGCGACAAGAATGAGTGCGAGTCTGATCATGTAGGTTCCGGGACGGCGGCGGCCGCTCTGGCGCGACCGCATATATCGGGTCCTTTTGCCCGATTATACAAGAGATGAACCGCCGTTCGTTGCGAGACTTCGCTGGGAACAAAACTCACCGCGGAGACGCTCGGACGCGGAGGAAGCGCGTAACCCAAATCAGCGATTCTCCGGCCTTCTCCGCGGCTTCGCGGCTCCGCGCTGAGGGCTCCCGGCGATCCCGATTTGACAAAGTGAACCTTCGCCGATAACTTTGAACCGAAGGAGAAGGTGCATGTCGAATCCTAACGAGGGCATCAAGCGGCGGAACATGTTTGGGATGGTGGCCGGTACGGCCGCTCTCGGATCGTTGTTGGCCGACGGGTCCTCCGGCGCTCAGTCGCCTCAGCCCGGCGGCGTGAACCGGAATTCGGCGCCCAGCCGGTTGCAAATCACGGATATGCGGGCGATCCGCATCGCCACCAACTTCGATTATCCGATTATCCGGATCGATACCAACCAGGGCGTTTACGGCCTGGGCGAGTTGCGCGATGCGGGCAACGAAGGCATGGCCCTGGTTCTGAAACCGCATATCGTGGGCAAAAACCCCCTGAACATCGAGCCCATTTTGGACAGCGTCCGCAACTTCGCCGGCCAGCGCCGGTTCGGCGGCGGCTACAGCGCGCTGGACATGGCCTTGCATGATATCTCGGGCAAGGTATTCGGCGTGCCTGCCTGGCGGCTGCTCGGCTCCCAGTACCGCGATCGCGTGCGCTGCTATTGCGACACGGTGGAGACCGACGATCCCAAAACGCATGCCGCCCGGATACTGGCCCGCAAAAAGATGGGGTATACCTTTTTCAAGATGGACCTTCGGCCCTGGATGATCCGCAACACGCCTGGAGCGGTGAATACCCGCGGCTTGGCAACCGCCAAGGGACTCCGGATGTACGGCGAGCATCTCCAGGCCGTCCGCGACGCCATTGGCTGGGACCAGCCGCTGGTGGCTCACCACTTCGGCCCTCTGGATGTGAAGGATTCCATCCGCCACGCCCGCGCTTTCGAAGAGTATGAGCTCGCCTGGGCCCAGGATCTTCTGCAGGTGGGAACCCTAGGTACCGGGGATGCTCCCAGGAACTGGCGCGCCTACAAAGAGATTAAGGAAGCGACCGTCACGCCCATCAGCGCCGGCGGAAGCCTTTTTGGCCTGGAGGAGGGGTTCCGGCCTTTCATAGAGAACAACGCCGTGGACATCGTGGGGCCGGACCCGCTGGGGGTAGGAGGCATGCGCGAGACCAAGCGAATTGCGGACTTGGCCTCCATGTACGGGATCCCCACCGCGATCCACTTTGGCGGCTCGCCAGTGGGCTGCATGGCGTCCGTGCACGTGATCTCCGCGCTCAAGGACTTCGTGGTGATGGAGAACCACGCCGCCGATATCCCGTGGTGGGGAGACCTGGTAACGGGGCCGGTCAAGCCCATCGTCCAGAATGGCTACATCCGCGTTCCGGATGGCCCGGGCCTGGGTGTGGAACTGAACGAGGAAGTGTGCCGGGCGCACCTTCGGTCGAAGGGGTACTTCGAGCCCACGCCGCAGTTCAACGACTTCATTCTCGACGAATTCAAAACCGGCGGTCCCTATCCGCACCTGGACGGGGATGGCAAGCCTTCCAATGCGCCTCAGACAGCGTGATGTTGTGGTGTTGTGTTGTTGTCCGAGGATTGCCTACCGGCAGGGCGCCCCTGAAAGACTCCCTGAGCTTCGCCGGATGGAACGAAGGCGCTACGTCTCACGGCGCTTCGATGGAGGTGTTCTGCGCCGTAAGTTGCTGGCCTTCGGCGTCCCGCACCACCATGCGGACCAGGTAAGGGCCGGGCTTGACGATGAAGTCGCTGCGCAGGGTGATTCCATTTTCGCGGTTCTTCTCGAGTGTTTCGCCGGTCATCTTGAGGTCGAGAACCTGTTCCCGGCCAGACACCATCTTCCCGTCGGCGTCGAACACCGCCGCGACCAGCCGAACCTCGTTGCAGGAGCGACCGTCGGCCAGCCGGAGCTTGAGTTCTTTGAGGGACACTCGGGCCCACACGATGATCTGGGATTTCCCGGCCGGCTGCTTGAAGGCGCGGGCCAGCAGGTCCACCGGAAGCTCGCTCAGCTCCTCGCGGGAAAATAGGGCGTTGCTCAGCTCTTGTTTGGCCTGCTCGACGGGGTCGTTCAGACGTTTGGGCGCAAAGTAGCCCAGGCGGGCCTGTACATTCAGGCCTTTGGGCGCGGCGAGCTTCACTTTGAGGGCGTGGTACTTGCCGTCGAGCTTCAGGTTCTGCGGCGTAAAGCCCAGGACGTAAATGAATTCCGGCGCGGCAGCCAACTGCTGGAAGCCGCTTTCCAGGTCGTTGCTGTTCTCAAAAAACCGGCCGCCCGTGCCGGCGGCGAGCTCGGCCATGACATTGGTTTCCGCAGAAGCGCCGGAGCTGGCGAAGGAACTCTTGAGAAGAGCCGCATCGGGGTCGTTGTCGGCTCTCTTGCTTGCGTCCAGGCCGGGGTCTGTCCACAGTCCACGGGCATCGAGCGCGCTTATGGTCACCTCAGCCTGGATAGCGTACTGCATCAAATCGTTCGCCTCGATCTGCGCACCGGGCTTGAGGAACCCGGGAGACACCAGAATGACGCTTCGCTGCCCGGCCCGCACTTCCAGGCTGCGTATGGCATCGCGCAGGGCGATGAGGCCCAGCCGGCCATCCTCTTCGCCCGCACTGAGGACGCGGCGCGCCGTCGTCATGGCCACCAGGTTGAGAACTTCCTGTGAGGCTCCCGGATTGCACTCCTTCGCATCGATGACAGCGGCGGCAATGGCCCTGCCGTCGTTCTTGTTCACCATCAGATCGGCCTGGTACAGGGTGATGTCGGGGCACTCTCCGAGGTGGTCCATGCGCCTGGGCCGGGGCATCAGCCGAGCCAGGCCAGCCTGCAAGAGGTCCTGGTCGGCCGTGAATTCCACGGTGGTCTGCCCGGAGGTCGAGTAGATGGCGGCGCGGTCCGCGGGGCGCAGCGTGGAGGCGAGGCGCTTGGCGGCTGCGGCGCGCACGCGCATGAAGTCTGAGGCTCCCAGGTGGAGGTCGTCGAAGACATAGGCGATGTAGCGCTCGGGCATGGCGGCGGCCGGCCGGCTGGGGGAGCCTGGGCCGCGCCCGGCGCCGGGCGTCGTCCGGCCTTCCACGCCACCCAGGCGTTCCACCGAGAACTTAGCGATAACCTGCGGCTTGTTGTTGTCGAAGAGCTGAAAATCGTCCTGGCCCAGATTGCCTATTGCGCGCCCCTGGGCGTCCCGCACCACCACCGGAATGGTAACAAGCTGGACTGCGGCCTTGAACGTCGCCATCTGGTTCCGCGAAGCGATCTCGGGGCCGATCTGGCTCGTGGCGGGCGCGGCTCCCGGTTGCGCCACAAGCCACGGCGCGGCCAGCGTTGCGATCGCCGCGGCTCCGAGGGCCGCGCGCCGGCCCGTTCCGAAGGGCATGTACACACTCCACCTGACCTAAGCCAGATCTTTAGGGCGACCGCGCGGCGCGGGCGGTTACCTATCTCGACGGAGCGGGCGCAGCCTGCCTTGCGGAGTGGAAAGCCGTCCGGTCGTGCAAAGGCCGGGCCCTCACAGATTTCCGCTCCGAGTTCCGTCCGCACGGCAGGATCGCGGGCAGCACGCATCGCGGACCTGATTTCAGGCAATGAAGCAGCCGGAAGGCGCCGGCGGCGGGGTCCCGAGACCCTCCTGGTCGGGAGGCGGTGATTGCCCGCCGAGCCAGAGGATCAAGCCCAGCACCAGCGTCGCGCCCACCAGCACGCCCAGGACGACCGCCAACCGGCGCCACACCTTGCGGAAATGGTCGGCTCGCGACAGCGTTTTCCCGAAGCGCACGAATCTGACGTTGCAGCCGTGACATCGGACCATGGACCCTCCGCACAGCACGGCGATTCGCTCGACCGGACCGCGCCGGTGGGAACGATGCACGCGCGGCGAGCCGCAACTGGAACAGGTTGGATTTTGTTGCATGGCCGGATCGCGATGATGCCTCTATGCTCCGGCCGCCGCCGGGAGTCTTGCGGACAGAGAAAACAGGGGCTGCGCGGATTCCACGGCCGCCCCCAGGTTGACCAGGTCCGATTCCGCCAACTGCGCCAACAATTCCCGGCTGGGCGCATAGTCCGGGACGATCGCCTTGATTTCGACCAGGAGCGCGCGCAGGTCCCGCCGTTCGCAGGCGTTGCGCAGCGATCCCAGATGGCGCATGGCCTGGTCGAGCGGCAGGCGCGCTCCGACGAACACGTTGATCTTCCGGTGCGCCGTGGGCACGATTTGTTCATCCACGAGATTCAGCTCCTCATAGAGCTTTTCGCCCGGCCGTATTCCGGTGAATTCGATGTGAATATCTTCTTCCGGCCGCAAACCCGAAAGCAAGATCAGTTGTCTCGCCAAATCCACGATGCGCACTGGCTGGCCCATGTCCAGGACGAAGATCTCTCCGCCCCGGCCCATGGTCGACGCCTGCAGCACCAGTTGCGCCGCCTCCGGGATGGTCATGAAATAGCGCTGCATTTCGGGATGAGTCACCGTGACCGGGCCGCCGGCGGCGATCTGCTGCTTGAAGATCGGCACCACGCTGCCGTTGCTGCCCAACACGTTCCCGAAGCGCACCGCGACGTATCGGGCGCCGCCGTTTTGAAGAGAGCGTACGATCAGCTCCGAGACCCGTTTGGTGGCGCCCATGATGTTGGTGGGGCGGACGGCCTTGTCCGAAGAGATCATCACGAAGTCCTCGGCGGCGAATTCCGCCGCGATGGAGGCCACGTTATACGCGCCGACCGCGTTGTTCTCCACGGCCTCGAACGCGTGCGACTCCATCATGGGAACGTGCTTGTAGGCAGCCGCATGGTAAACCACGCGCGGAGCGCGCCGGGCGAATAGCTCGCGCAGGCGCTGGCGGTTCTGGATGTTGCCGATCTCGGCGTGAAACGCCACGCCGGGGAACCTCCCGCGGATCTCCCGCTCCAGGTGGAAAAGTCCCGTTTCAGAGGAATCGAAGGCAACCAGCGCGGCTGGCCGGAACCCTGCGATCTGGCGGCACAGCTCCGACCCGATCGACCCGGCCGCGCCAGTCACCAGCGCCGCGCCGCCGCGGAGCTTCTCCTCGATCCGCTGGCGATCGAGTTGGACCGGTCCGCGGCCGAGCAAATCCTCCACGGCTACCTCGCGGATCTGCGCTGCCACGGCGCGCCGCGAGACGATCTCCGCGATGGCCGGCATCGTCCGGAAGGAGGCGCCTGCTTGCCGGCAGAGCCGGATGATGCGGCTCATTTGCTCGCCGGTCGCTGAAGGTATCGCAATCAGGACCTCCCGCGCCTGGTGCGCCCGGACCAGCCTCGCCAGGTCGTCGCCGCCGCCGCGAACGGAAACGCCGTTGACGGTCATGCCGCGCTTGTCCCTGTCGTCGTCAATGAACCCGCAAACCGCCGGGTGGGAAGAGGCTCTCGAACGGGTCTCGCTCAGCAGCAGAGCCCCGGCCGCGCCGGCCCCGTATATGAAGACGCGGCGGCGCTCCGAAGCCCGCGCGTGCGAGGCCACCTCGAGCAGCAGCCTGGTGGCGGCGCGGACCCCCGTGGTCAGCAACAGCGAGATCAGGAAGTCGATGACCAGAACGGAACGCGGAAACGGTTGCGGCGAAGAGGCCAGGAGGGCCGCCGATGCGGCCGCGGAGCCGATCGCGTTAGCCTCGGCCAGCCGCATCAGGTCGGGCGTGGCGAAGTAACGCCACATGCCCCTGTCCAGTCCGAGCCAATGAAACGCGGCTGTTTTGGCGATGACCCAGACGCACACGCCGGTTCGCAGGGCTCCGAGCATCTGCTCCGGAAGCGCGAAATCGTACCGCAGAAGGAAAGCGGCGACGCCCGATGCGGCGAACAGGCATGGCTGGAGCGTCCGTATCGTCCAAATATGCGCCGTCCTTTTCCCGAAGACGCCGGCAAGTAAGAGCGATAGACTGTTCATAGGTTGCATGGCGCTAAGGGGGCGGGGACTGCGTCAAATCGTACAGGCGGTTCGCCGGACGCGGCGCCGGACGCAGGCGCCCGAGCCGGAACCGCCCGCCGGAATTCGCCGCCGCGCACCGAGACCAACATCGCTGCTAAGCAGTTAGGCATGGTTCTCGCGCCGGGGAGAAAATCGCTGGCCGGAGACTCGGTCAACTGGCGGCCCCTTCCGAAGCGCCATAGCGCCGATAGTAGTTCGGACCATAGTAGTGGTAGTAGTAACCTTCGCTCGAATCGGCGCGAACCTCGTTCATTACGATTCCGACCACGTTGGCGCGAAGGCGCGAGAGCGTTGCCAGCGCGGAGCCCAGCGCGTTGCGATTCGTCTGGCCCGTTCGTACGACCATCAGTACTCCATCCACGGCGGTAGCCATCGCCATAGGTTCCGGAAAGCCCAACAGAGGAGGGGAGTCGAGGATCACGAGGTCGTATTCCTTGCTGGCCTCTTCGAGCAACCGGGCCAGTTCCGAGCCGATAAGATCTCCGGCGCGCCGCGAGGGCGATCCGGCTGGCAGCACCTCCAGTCTGGGGACCGCTTCCACCCGAATACGAGCTTCGCGCCAGCCAGTTTCTCCGGTCAGCACGTTGGAAAGGCCCACGGTATTGGGCACTCCAAGCCGCCGGTGCACGCTCGGCCGCCGAAGGTCGCCATCGATCAGCAGAGCGCTCCGGCCCTGTTGCGCGTGCGCGATCGCCAGATGCGTGGCGATCGTCGACTTGCCCTCGGCGGGCACCGCGCTGGTAACCATCAAGGTACGCAGGCGGCGGTCGAAATCCGCCAGCAGGATCGAGTTACGAAGCGTCCGGATGGCCTCTTCGTAACCGGTTACCTCGCGCCTGCCTGGCGTGCGCGTGAGAACCAGCGCGCAATCTCCCCGATCTTCCCCGGCGGCGACCGTCCCGCAGCGTAGTTCCTTGAGCTTGGGAAGCGTGCCTATTACGTCCGTGTTCAGCATCCTGGCGACCTGTTCGGGGTCGCGTACGGCCTTGTCGAGCACGCTGCTGAGGATGGCCGTGCCCACGGCCAACAGCGTGGAACAAAACAGCGCCAGCAACAGGTTGAGCTTGAGATTCGGGAACACCGGCCGGGCCCCCGGCCGCGCGGGGTCGGCGATGCGAATCGCGCTATTCTGAAATCCCGCGTTGATCCCGGCTTCCCTGATCTTGGTGATCAGCTCCTCATACAATTTCTTGTCGGCCTCGGCTTCGCGCTTTAGCGTCTGGTACTGGAACGATCGCGAGTTGATCCGGTCAAACTCGGCTTTGGCTTCGGTCACGGCCTTGTTCAGCATGGCCTCCCGGCTCATGGCGTCCCGGTACTCCACGCTCACCCGTTGGACTATGTTCTCGCGGGCCCTTTGGATCTGGTCCTGAATCTCGGTCACCTGGGTGGCCGCTCTCTTGTTTTCGGGGTGGTTCGGGCCATAGTGCGCCGCCACATCGGCGAATTTCTGCTGCGCTTCGTCCAACCGGTCGGCGAGTTTCTTGATGGTCTCTCCCTGCGAGGAGACTTGCAGGGCCTCCATGGCTCCGCCGCTGACGGAGCGGTAGGCCGTCTCTTTGCGGACGCGCTCCGTCTGCGCGTTCGTGAACTCCGTGTTCAACTGCAACAGGCGCGCCGACAGAATGCTGGTCTTCTCCTCCGGGTTGATTACGTTCAGTTCTTTCTCGAACTGGGCGACCGCAGCGCCGGATTTCTCCATCTTGGCCCGGAGTTCCTCCAGTTGCTTCTCCATAAAACCGGCAAGATTCGCCGAAGACTGGAAGCGCAAAGCGTAGGTATGGTCCCGGTAAGACGCGGCCACGGCGTTGGCGACGTCAGCCGCCAGCCGTCGGTCTGGCGAGCGGTAGCTGATCAGCAGGAGGTACGTATTGGCCGGTCTCGTCACGCGCAGGTTCTTCAGCAGGACGGGAGTGTCCTGAGAAAGCCCGTCATCGTTCGGGCCGGCGTCGGCCAACTCTTCTTCACGCTCCCGTAGATGGTAACGGTCGGCCACCGGACGCAGGACGGAATCCGACCGGATCAGCTTTATCTGGGTAGCCAGGAACTGGTCCGCATCGTTGGGCGCGGCTCGTTCGGCATCCTGGCCGATCACGCCGGATGGCGTCTGCCGGTCCACATCCATGGTGGCCGTCGACTCGTAAATGGGCGTGAGCCGCTTGGAGACAATCACAGCGCCGAGCGCAGTCATAAGGACGAAACCCATGATCTTCCAGCGGTGCCGCCGGAGGATCCAAAGATAGTGCGACAGCGGCAAGCTCGGCTGTTCGGGCTCGAAATCCATAACCGGATTGGGCGCGCGGAACATTCCGGCCGGCATGATCCGTCCATTCTTCTCTTCTCCCGGCCCAAGGAAACCACGAATCAAATTAGTGTCCGGCATGTATCCGACCTCGCTTCTTCTCAACGGACCAGCGCGTAAATGAGGGCCGTCGATGCGGCCCCCCCGAGCAGCAGGATCTTCTCCAGGGTGGCCATCGACAAGCGCTTTCCACTGTTGTCGGGGATGTAGAGGATGTCGTTCGCCAGCAGCGGCACATCCGGCGCTTTACGCTGCAAAACCTGCTTCAACTCCACGGTGATCTGGTTGTTGAAACCGGCCGCCTCCTGGCGATAGATGAAGGCCTGCCTGGCGGCGTAAGGCGTCAGCCCCTCGGACTGGGCCAGGGCTTTCAGCAGACTCATGCCGGAGCCGTCCAGCAAGGGAAAGGCGCCGGGCTTCTTCACGTTTCCAACGACGTAGATGCGACCCGCTTCGGGAACGCGGACTTCTTCCCCGCCTTCGAGGAGGATGTTCAGCCGCGAGTCCGCGCCCGCGATCAAGGTTTGCACGGGAATGCGGCGCGTCAGGGCGTTCTGGCCGCTTCCCGACGCCTGCCGGCTGACCAGGATTTCGCCGCCGGCTTCCGGCGTGAGTCCCTCGGCCCGGGCCAGCGCCTCCAGCAGCGTCACCGGCGCATCGGCTTGAAACGTGAGAGGCCGTTTCACGGCTCCCACCACGCTGATCGGCCTGCTGGCATACTCCGCTACCGTCACGGTCACGAAAGGATCCACGATCAACTGCTCCTCTCGCAGCGCTTCGGCGATCGCCGCTTCCACTTCCACGGGCATCGAACCCTGGGCCTTGACTCGCCGCTTCAACATGGGAAGACGGATGTAGCCCTCGGAATCCACCCTCGCGCTACGGCTCAATTCAGGCGTATCGTACACCGAAACGGCTAACAGATCGTTCATTCCGATCCGCTGAATCGGCAAGTTCGCGCCCGCGGCTTCGTGGGCATCCGCCGGCCCGCTCTGCCCATATGAGAGCCACGTCAGCGCCAGCAACAAAAACATAAAACGTCTCATCGTTTCGCTTTGCCTCCGAATGCGCAGTCCGCTCCATTCCCGAACCCAGGCCCGGTCCACCGCGGCCACAACCTCCGTGCCAGGACAGGCTGCCGACATTTCAGCCCCGCTCGAAAGCGTCCCGACTCCGAGAAGGCGTCAGCTACCCGCACGAATGTTCTATCGGAGGCGGAGGCGCTTTCCTGTATACCTGAAGATTGTTTTTGGTTATCGGACCGCTTGCGAGTACCAGTGCCCGGAAGCCGCGGTCGCGGACAAAAAGACCCTAGCCCGTTTGGTACCGGTACGGTGCCGGCTAGCGCCCCTGGGAAGCTGCGGCTAAGCTTCAATTCATGTGGAAATCAGGCTTTCTGCTGCTGCTGATGGCTGGCGTCCTGCTTGCCGGCCCGGCCGGCGACAAAGGCGCCGCTACGCCACCGGAACCGGTTGTCGCCGCCAGCCCTGGCCGGCTGGCCGCCGCGTCCGGTTCGGTCCGGCCGCTCTCCAAGCGGTTGTGGCAGATCAGCTTGGCAGCAGTGGTCGCGGCCAATGCGCTAGACGTGGATTCCTCCTGGGGTAAGCACGAGTTGAACGGCGCTCTGGCGGGGGCCGGCGGAAGTTTCGGCGCGCGGGGAGCGGCACTTAAGCTGTCCATGCAAGCCGGTATGGTGGTGGTCGAGCGCCTGCTGCTGGGCCACAGTCCCACGGGGAGAGGCTATCGCGCGGCCGCCATTGCGAATTTCATCGTCGCTTCGGTAATCGGTGGGGTTGCGGTGCGCAATTACGGCATTCCCCAACCCGCCGGCCGCTAGCGTAGCGAATCGCAAATCGTCGTCCAAAGAGCGTGCCAGGAGGGGCGGCGGCCGAATCGTCGTACCATGGCAGTGATGCGCATCCATCTGGCCTTCGGCAAGACCGGACTGGCCCTGGATCTTCCCGGGGGATACGGATACAGGACGCTCGAAGCGCGCTCGGCCACTCCCCTGCCAGACCCGCGGAGCGCGCTTGAAGCGGCGCTCGACGAACCCATTGCCACGCCGGGCATCGAGGCGCTCGCGCAAGGGAAGCGGAGCGCCGCCATCTCCGTGTGCGACATCACGCGCCCCGCTCCCAACCGCATGACTCTGCCGCCGCTGCTGGCTCGGCTGGAGCGAGCCGGCGTGCCGCGTGACAACATCACCATCCTGATCGCGACCGGCCTGCACCGGCCGGCCAGCCAGGCCGAGGTTCGGGAGATCTGCGGAGAGCGGATCGCCGCGGCCTATCGCGTCGAAAACCACCACGCGCGCAACCTGGCGGAGCATCGCCCGCTGGGATCCACCGCATCCGGCGTTCCGGTCCACATCGACGAGCGCTTTGTTTCCGCCGATCTGCACATCACCCTGGGGTTCATCGAACCTCACATGATGCTGGGATACTCCGGGGGCCGGAAGCTGATCGCCCCAGGCCTGGCCGCGCAGGAGACCATCAAGGTCCTGCACAGCCCGAAGTTCATGCGCGACGCGCGGGCCGTGGAAGGCTCCATCGCGGATAACCCGCTTCACCGGGAATTGCTCGAGATCGCCCGCATGGCGCGCCACGATTTCGCTCTCGATGTGGCGCTGGCGCGCGACCGATCGATAGCGGGCATTTTCGCGGGGCGCCCGGAGGCGGCCCACGCGCGCGGCGTGGAGTTCGTTTCTCGGCTGATGCTGGAGACCCTCGAGGAGCCTGTGGATGCGGTGATCACCACCTCCGCGGGCTACCCGCTGGACCTGACGTACTATCAATCCATCAAAGGGATTACGGCGGCTTCCCACATTCTCAAGCCGGGCGGCCGCATTCTGCTGGTGGCGGCGTGCGAGGAAGGCGCCGGCGCGCCGGAGTTCTCGGACATGCTGCTGGCGGGCGAGAGCGAAGGCGAATTTCTGGACCGCATCGCCGATGCGCCGGTGGTTGTGGATCAGTGGCAGCTTGAGAAGCTGGCCCTGGTGACGCGCCGCAGCCGGGTCTGGTACTACGTGCCGGGCCTTCCCGCCGAATACCGCTCGAAGCTCTGGGGCCGCTGTTGCGCGAGCGTCGAAGCCGGCATCCGGGAACTGACCGATGGTCTCGCGCCGGGCGCCAGCATCGCCATCATTCCCGAGGGCCCTTACGTTCTGGCGAAGACGCGCGCCGCGGGGTCTTAGGCAGTGGCCGTAGTTGCCCCTTTCTGCGCCGCCGGGGTTGTTCGGGGAACGAGAAAAATAAGAAAAAACAGCTTCAAAATGTGCAATCAGGAGTATAATCGACCCCAAACTAGGTTCTCGCTATATGTACTTTAGGGTCTGTATCTCTTGATTTGCGCAGCTCGAAGTAGGCATCCCGTGGTGTTCGCGCCATAACAAGCGATTCCGGCCCTATCGCGGAAGGAGCGCTTCAGATGAACGCAGCACGAGCTTGCTATCGATTCCCGGTTGCCATTTTATTTGCAGCTCTCGCCATACACTCCCCGGCCGGGACCCACGCCGGCCAGACCCGTCGCTCCGCGGAGCGTCCGCTGAACCAGCCGGTTCGCGCCAACCTCGGCCGCGACTATGGGAACCTGCCGCTGGCGTTCGAGCCCAACCTGGGGCAAGCCGATGGACGGGTGCGCTTTCTGGCGCGGGGCGGCGGCATGACGGCCTTCTTCACCGACACCGAAACGGTGATGGTGCTCAGCCGGAGCCGGCACGCCGGAGAGCCAGCCGGGCTGGGCCGGGAGGAGGCTCTAGCGGGCGATGTGGAGCAGGCGGTGGTACGGATGAAACTGGAAAACGCCAGCCGGCCGCGCCTCGCGACAGGCTTTGAGAAGCTGCCGGGCATCAGCAATTACTTCATTGGCAACGACCCCGCCAAATGGCGCACCAACGTGCCGCAATACGGGCGCATCCAGTACCAAGGCGTGTACCCGGGCATCGACGTGGTGTGGTACGGCAACCAGCGGCGGCTGGAGTATGACTTCGTGGTAGCGCCGGGGGCCGATCCCAGGCAAATCCAGGTGGCCTACGAAGGAGCCGAGTCGCTGAAGTTGGAGGCCAACGGCGACGTGGCGCTGCGGACAGCGCTGGGCGAGGTGCGGCAGCAGAAGCCGCGAGTGTATCAAGTGGTAGGCGGCAAGCAGGTAGAGGTGGGTGCACGATACGCCGTGGTGGCGCGCAACCGGGTGAGCTTCGAGTTGGCGCGGTACGACCGGAAACGGGAATTGCGTATCGATCCGGTGGTGCTGGTCTACTCCACCTACCTGGGCGGCATTAATAACGATGCGGCCAACGGGATCGCGGTGGACGCGGCGGGCTCGGCCTATATTGCGGGGTACGCCTTTTCGCTTGACTTCCCCACCCAGTCGCCCTACCAGGCGCAGGGGTACTTTAACGCTTTCGTGACGAAACTGACGCCGGCGGGCGACGCGCTGGCCTACTCCACCTATTTGGGTGGCAGTAACGGGGATGAGGCCTACGGGATCGCGGTGGACGCGGCGGGCTCGGCCTACGTCACGGGAGGGACCGGCTCGACCAACTTTCCCACCCAGTCGCCGTTCCAGGCGACATTGCAGGGAGGGCACGACGTTTTCGTGACCAAGCTGACGCCGGCGGGCAACGCGCTGGCCTACTCCACCTACCTGGGCGGCAGCGCTGATGACTATGCCTACGCCATCGCGGTGGACACGGCGGGCTCGGCCTACGTCACGGGGGAGACTCCTTCCACCGACTTCCCCACCCAGTCGCCCTACCAGGGGTTTCTTGCTGGCGTTAACGCCTTCGTGACGAAACTGACGCCGGCGGGCGACGCGCTGGCCTACTCCACCTTCCTGGGTGGAACCTTCGAGGATTTTGGCTACGGGATCGCGGTGGATGCGGCGGGCTCGGCCTACGTCACGGGGATGGCCATGTCGAATGACTTTCCCACCCAGTCGGCGTACCAGGCGCAATTCAATGGGCCTCGCGCCCCTTTCGTGACGAAACTGACGCCGGCGGGCAACGCGCTGGCCTACTCCACCTTCCTGGGTGGAGGCGCCTATGATCAGGGCCACGCGATCGCGGTGGACGCGGCGGGCTCGGCCTACGTCACGGGGTACACCAGTTCCGCCAATTTCCCCACCCAGTCGCCCTACCTGGCGGCATTGCAGGGGATCGACGTTTTCGTGACCAAGCTGACGCCGGCGGGTAACGCGCTGGCCTACTCCACGTATTTGGGTGGCAGCGGCGATGATTACGCCTTTGGGATCGCGGTGGACGCGGCAGGCTCAGCTTACGTCACGGGGTATACCAATTCGAGCAACTTCCCTGCCCTGTCACCGTACCAGACGACATACCAGGGCGGCCCTTACGACGTTTTCGTGACGAAACTGACGCCGGCGGGCAACGCGCTGGCCTACTCCACCTATCTGGGCGGCAGCGGCAATGATTATGGCAACGGGATCGCGGTGGACGCGGCGGGCTCGGCCTACGTCACGGGGTACACCGGTTCCAACAACTTCCCCACCCAGTCGCCGTACCAGGCGTCCAGAGCGGGGGGGTTCGATGCCTTCGTTGCCAAGCTGTCAGAGCCGGGCGCCCTGAGCATCTCCGGGGTCTCCAACGCCGCCAGCGGCTTGGCGGCGATTGCTCCCAATGCCTGGGTTTCCATTTACGGGTCCAACTGCATGGCCGCCGGGTTCAGCGACGACTGGAGCAAATCGATCTCCAACGGGAACCTGCCTACCTCCCTCGACGGCGTGAGCGTCAGCGTGGGAGGAATGCCGGCCTATGTGTCATACATCAGCCCGGGACAGATCAACATTCTGACCCCCAACGTGGCGGCCGGAAGCGCGCCGGTCACGGTCACGGCGCCCAACGGCTCAACGGCGCAGGTGACGGTCACTTCGCAGCAGTTCAGCCCGGCGTTCTTCCCCTGGCCGAACGGACAGCCTGTGGCCACGCACCTGGATTACAGTTGGGCCGCCAAGAACGGTACTTTCGCCGGCGCCGCCACGGTTCCCGCCAAACCAGGGGAATACATCATCCTGTGGGGCACCGGCTTCGGCCCCACGACTCCAGCGGCGCCGACAGGAGTGACCGTTCCAGCCACCACGACATATAACGCCGCGAACGCCGTGTCCGTAACCATCGGCAGCGCGACCGCATCGGTGTATGGAACCGCTCTGGCGTCCGGCTTCGCGGGCTTATACCAGGTGGTTGCGATGGTTCCATCTACGCTGTCAAACGGAGACTACCCGTTGGTGGCGACGGTCGGCGGCGTGGCCACGGCCACGACCACGCTGACGGTCCACAACTGATGGAGTTTCGCGGCCGCACAGGCACGGGCATGAGGAAATCGTGATTGCGCTGACTAATACCGGCAAGCCTTTGACGCGCGCCGACAATGGAGGGACATTCGGACTATGAACTCTACTTTAGGAATACGACTGACCGCTGCAATAGTTGTGTGCATGTCCTGGAGCCTGCCGGCGCGAGGACAGGAGACGGCTCTTCCGACAGAGCGAACGGCCGCCAGTAGCGCCTCGCCGGTCGCCGCGGCTGGGGCCATACTCGACGTGACTCAGGCAGCCAATTGGGCCTACCGCAACCGCGGCGTCTTGTCGATCGCCGCGGCTGGGACTGCACAGGACAATACCGCTCCGCAAGCGGAGCCATCCCCACAAGGAGCGCCGGCGCGTCCCAGGCTGCATGCTCCAGTGAAGCGCCGGAAACCTTGGACTAAGGCTCGCATTGCAGTGCTTGGTATCGGTATTGGGGCGACAGGAGCAGGCGCCTATCTGTGGGCCAAGGGCCCCACGATCACACCTGCCGCCACGACTTGCGTTTCGTCGTACAACCCCTTCGGGGTTCCAAACTACGCTTCATGCAGCGGCCCCACAGTCTGGAGCGGCAAGAAAAAGGCGGGCCTTGGGCTGACGATCGTTGGAGCGTCCATTTCCATTTTGGCCCTGGCTTGGTAGCAGGCGCCCGGACCGCCGGATAGGCCGCGGCAGAGAGGTAAGCCCGGTTGAGTAGCCACCAAAGGATGCCCCGGCAGGCAAGGACGTCCGCCTCGCAACTCCGGGCGTGGTAAGTTGGGTTTATTCCCTTTGCCCTCGGAGCCGAGGACCCTTACTCTTGATGACGCTCGACGAACAACTCAATTACCTGCGCCGGGGGATGGCGGAAATCATTCCCGAGGAAGATCTGCGCGAACGTCTGGCGGAGGCCGCCAAAGCGGGCCGTCCGCTGCGCGTGAAGCTGGGCTTTGACCCCACCGCTCCTGACTTGCACCTGGGCCACACGGTGGTGCTGCGCGCGCTCAAGCGTTTCCAGGACCTGGGCCACACCGTCATTTTCCTGATCGGGGACATGACCGCGCTGATCGGGGATCCATCCGGCCGCAACGCCACCCGGCCGCCCATGACCCGCGAGGCCATCGACCGCAACGCCGAGACCTACAAGCAGCAGGTGTTCAAGATCCTCGATCCGGATAAGACGGAAGTCCGCTTCAACAGCGACTGGCTGGCTCCGCTACGCTTCGAGGACCTGGTCCGGCTGTGCTCGCGCTATACCGTGGCGCGAATTCTGGAACGGGACGATTTCTCTAAACGGTACAAGGAAGGCGCGCCGATTTCGGTGCACGAGCTGCTTTACCCGCTGGCGCAGGCGTACGATTCGGTGGCTTTGCGCGCCGACGTGGAAATGGGCGGAACGGACCAGAAATTCAACCTCCTGGTGGGCCGGGAGATTCAAAGGGACTTCGGCCAGCCGCCGCAGATTGTGGCCACCACCCCGATTCTCGAGGGCCTCGACGGGGTGAACAAGATGTCCAAGTCGCTGGGCAATTACATCGGCATTACCGAGCCTCCGGAGGTGATGTTCCGGAAGGTCATGCAGATCGGCGACGATCTGATGTGGCGCTACTATCTGCTGCTGACCAGCAAGAGCGAAGCCGAAATCGCGGCGCTGCGCGCGGCGAACCGCCCCATGGAAGCCAAAATCGCGCTTGGCAAGCTGATTGTGGCGGACTTCCATTCCGCCGCCGAGGCGGAAGATGCGGCGGCCGAATTCGACCGCGTAGTGCGGCGCAAAGAGCTGCCCACGGAGATCGAGACCTCGCCCATGCCCGAGGGCGTGCACGCGGCCAATGGCCTGCGAGTCGATAAGCTGCTGGCGCGCATCGGCCTGGCCGAATCGGTATCCGACGCGGTGCGCAAGATCAAAGCGGGCGCGGTGGAAATCAACGGCGAGCGCATCAAGGACTTGGCCGTGCCGGACCCCGGCGTCGAGCTGGTGATTCAAGTAGGCAAGCAATGGCGCAGAGTCACGCGATGAAGCAAGCCCCAAACCCGGCTTTCTGCGCGAACCCCGGAGGGGTGAAAGAAAATAGCCCATGGCGCAAGCCATGGGTTGGGAGCGAAATTCCTCAAGCCCCATCAGGGGCGAAAGAGCCTGCTTGGACGCGCGAATCGGGGCCACATGCCATGCGATCTTACGCCCCTCCGGGGCTGTCCGAATGCCGCCGGTTCCCCACGGCTGGCGCCGTGGGCTATTGTCTTTTACCCCTTTGGGATTGGAAATCGCCCCAAGCGGAGACCCGATAGCCGATATGGCCCGAAAACAGTTCATCTGGAAGCTGAAGCGCCGCGAGATCCGGCTGGGCGACCGCACCGCGCTGATGGGCGTGCTCAACGTGACGCCCGATTCCTTTTCCGACGGCGGAAGGTATCTGGACCCGGACCGCGCCTTCGCGCGCGCGGTGGAGATGGAGGAACAGGGCGCGGACATTATCGATATCGGCGCCGAATCCACCCGGCCTGGGTCGGACCGCATTCCGGCCGCGGAGGAATTACGGCGCCTCGTCCCGGTTCTCAAGCGCCTGAGGGACCGGCTGGGCATCCCCATCGCGGTGGATACGTATAAGGCCGAAACGGCCGAGCGCGCGCTGGAACTGGGGGCGGAGATCGTGAACGACCCCTCCGGCCTGACTTTTGAGCCGCAGCTCGCGCGGGTGGTATCGAACTTTGACGCCGGCCTGGTGTTGAACCACATGCGCGGCCGGCCGGAGACGTGGGCCAAGCTGGCCCCCATGCAGGACCCCATGGGCTTCATCGGGCGCGACCTGGAAGCCACCGTCAGCCGCGCGCGTATGGTGGGCATTGACAAGTCCCGGCTGGTGATCGACCCGGGCCTTGGCTTCGGCAAGCGCAAGGAGCAGAATTCGCTGATTCTGGGCCGGTTGGGGAAGCTGGCGGCGATGGATCTTCCCATTCTGGTGGGGCCGTCGCGCAAGGAGTTTCTGGCGCACGCCACGGTGGAAGAAACGCGCTTCGCCACAGCCGCCGCGGTGGCTATCGCCGTGCTCAACGGCGCGCATATCCTGCGCGTGCACGACGTTCGCGAGATGCGCGCCGCGCTCGATGTGGCGGATGAGGTAATTCGCATGCGCGACGAGTGATTTCTGGAACGCGAAATGACCCTTTTCGTCTAAACGGAGTGCAATGAGGATAGCGCCCGTAGTCCTCGCCCTGCTGGCTTCCGCGGCCTTCAGCCAGACGCGCAGCCGTATGGTGGAGTACGCTCTTATACTTGCAGACCCTCCGGTAGCCTCCAAGATATCCGCCCGCTCGGATCTCCGGGGCGCCGCCGCGCAGGCGCACCTCGCGCGCTTGGTGAGCGCACAGGCCGCCGTAAAGGCGGAACTGGCGCGCCGCAAGACGCCGGTGTTGGGCGCGACGCAGATCGTTCTGAACGCCGTGTTTGTCGAAGCCACGCCCGAAACGGCGGCGCAATTGCGCGCCATTCCGGGCGTGGTTGGCGTGGTTTATATGCCGCCGCTCAAGCCCGATCTCAATACGGCCATCAACCTGATCAATGCGCCGGCCGCATGGAGTCTCATTACCGGCGGAACGGCCAACGCCGGCGCGGGGATCAAAATTGGGATCATCGACTCCGGAATAGACCAGAACCACCCGGCCTTTCAAGACCCCAGCCTGACCCCGTTGACGGGTTTTCCGAATAATAGTACGGCCTACACCAACAACAAAGTAGTTGTGGCCCGGAACTACGTCAGCCAGACGCCGTATCCGGACCCGAATTCCAACAACAGCCTTCCGGACGACACCTCGCCGGCCGATAGAAACGGCCACGGCACGGCGCTGGCGATGATCGCCGCGGGTCTTCAGACCACCGGACCGCTGGCGGCCATACAGGGCGTGGCGCCGAAGGCCTATCTGGGCAACTACAAAGTATTCGGCTCTCCGGGCGTAAACGATTATGCCTCCTGGTGGAACACGGGGGTGATCCAGGCTCTCGAAGATGCCTTTACCGACGGCATGGACATTGTGACGCTGGCCATGAATGAAGGCGACCCGGCATGGTGGGGCCCTCTGGACGAGTTTTCGGCGGACTCGTGCCCGGCCGAAGGGAACTCTCCGGCGGGGATCTGCGACCCGCTGGCGCAGGCGGTGGAAACGGCGGTGGCCAAAGGCATGGTGGTGGTGGCGGCGGCCGGGAACGATGGCAATGCGGGCATCAATTTCCCCACCCTCAACACCATCCACACGCCGGGGACGGCGCCCCACGCAATCACCGTGGGCGCCACCACCAATTCCCACGCGCTCTATAATGCGGTCCACGCGCTGGGGGCCAGCGCGCCGGCGGCCCTGCAGACCGTCGAGGCCCTGTTCAGCACCGGGCCGCAGCCGCAGCAGGCGATTACGGCGCCCATCGGGGACGTCACCCAGACGGGAAACAATGGCCTGGCGTGCAGCAGCCTGCCGGCGGGATCCATGCCCGGCGCGATCGCCCTGGTGCAGCGCGGAACGTGCGATTTCAGCGATAAGATCACCAACGCGCAGAACGCGGGCGCGATTGCCGTGATACTCTACCAGCCCAGCGGACAGGAAACGCCCTTCGCCGCCGCGGCCGACGATACCGGGATTCCGGCCATGGGGATCGGCTATTCGAACGGAGCGGGGCTGAAGTCCTGGGCCGACGCGAATCCGGGCGTGTCTGTGACGCTCGACCCGGTCATCGGCGCGTACGTCTCGGCGGCCAACGTGGTGGCCGATTTCTCTTCGCGCGGGCCGGTGATCTCCAGCTTCGGGTTGAAGCCCGACCTGATGGCCCCGGGCGTGAATATTTATACGGCCACCCAGAAGGTCGATCCCAACAGTCCCATGTATCACGCGTCGGGCTACACATTGGCCACCGGAACCAGCTTTTCCGTGGCCATGGCTGCGGGGGCGGCCGCGCTGGTGAAGCAGAAACTCGAGCAAGCCAAGCTCTCTCTCGCGCCGGCGCAGATCGCGGCGGCGGTGAAATCCGCGCTGGTGAATACGGCCACCCAGAATGTTACCGATACCAACGGAGGCGCGCCGCGCCTGAGCGCGGTGGGAGGCGGTGAACTGAACGCCGCCAACGCGCTGGGCGCGACGCTGTCCTTCGACCCGGCGACACTCTCGTTCGGGAACATGATCGCGGGCGCTCTGCCCAGCGCCATCTCGTTTACGGTAACCAACACCGGCAGCGCCGCCCAGACCGTCGGTTTTTCGGTAAGCCAGCTCGTCAGCGATTCGAGAACGTCCATTACGCTCACGCCTTCCAGCGCGACGCTTCAGCCGGGCGGCAGCGTCAGCGTGCAGGCCAAGCTGGCGGGCAGCCTTCCGGTGGCGGCGGCCTACGACGGGTATATTGTGGCCACGTCCGGCAGTTCCACTTACCGCGTACCCTACCAGTACATGGTGGCCACCGGAGTCGCCGCTAATGTTTTTCCTATCGAGGACGGAGTTTTCGTCGGCCAGGTGGGCGACACCGGCTGGCCGATCGCGATGCGCGCCGTGGACTCCTCGGGCGTCCCGGTGCAGAACGCATCGCTGCTCTACACGTCCCTGACCAGCGGGGGAGTGATCACGGCAGTCGACCCATCGACGCTGCTCTACGGCATTGGAGGAGCGCTGGTCAATCTGGGCGGTACATCGGGAGAGTATGACTTCCAGGGGACGGCAGGCGGCCTGTCTTACGTATTCACCGGCTATGCGCTAGGCATGATCACGGTGCCCCCGGGCAGCGTTGTGGAGGCCGCAACCTCGCAGATCCCGGCGGGTTTCGCGCCGGGCTCGTACATTTCCATTTACGGCAGCAACCTCTCGCCGGCGGCGCAGGCGGCTTCCACGCTGGAGCTGCCCTATTCGCTGTCCACCACGAGCGTGAGCTTCTACGCGGCCAACGGCCGCTTCCCCGGCCGCTTGCAGTTCGTCGGCCCCGGCCAGTTGAACGTGCAGATACCTTGGGAACTGCAAGGTCAGACCTCGGCCCAGTTCGAGGTGAACATCGGCTTCACCTCTCTGTATCCCGCGGCGACCATTCCTCTGGCGCGATCCTCGCCCGGCGTGTTCACCAACGGGGCCGCTATCGAGGACGAGAACAACAACCTGGTCACCAGCGCGAATCCCGCCAAGCGAGGCACAACCCACGCGATCCAAATATTCATGAACGGGTTGGGACCGGTGAATGCCCAGCCGCCGACCGGAGAGCCGACGCCCTACCCGGTTCAAACCAGCGACGGTCTGGTGCACACCCTGGACACGCCCACGGTGACTATCGGCGGCGTGCCCGCCACGGTAAGCTTCAGCGGGCTCACGCCTTACTGGGTGGGCCTGTACCAGATCAACGCGTCGCTGCCGGCCAATACGCCCACGGGGTCGCAAAACCTGATGGTTTCGATAGGCGGGGGGACGTCCATCGCCACCAGGATTTGGGTGCAGTAGGGGGGCTCTACGATCCGTCGATTTCTTCGCGAGCCACGACAATTCTCAACCCCGAAGGGGTGAAAGACAGTAGCCCACGGCGCAAGCCGTGGGAAAAAGGCGGCGCTGGTAGCCCCGTAGGGGCGTAAGATCGCATGGCATGTGAGCTTGTTTCGCGCTTCCAGGCTCGTTCTTTCGCCCCTGACGGGGCTGGTGTCGACTCGGCTCGACCCATGGCTTACGCCATGGGCTATTCTCTATCACCCCTCCGGGGTTCATCGAAGGGACTTTCGTCGTCTGCCAACTTCGAGGCCGTGAGACGGTCCCGTGGCGCCTCGGCGCACCACGCTATGATTAGATGCGGGGGAATCCCGGAGGCTCGCGCTTGATGCGGGCATCCTCCGACGGTTCCACGACCGGCGTTTCCGTTCCCGTATGGACATCTCCGCCACGCGCCGCAAGATGCCGCCCTGGCTTCCCCAGGTGGCCGGCTACTGCCTCTCGGCCGGATGCCTGGCGTGGGTCCTGCGCGGGTATCCAACCGGGGATCTGCTGCCCACCATTAGCGCGCTTGACTGGCGCTGGGTCACGTTGGCCGTACTAGCGGACCTGGCGGTGTACGTGGCGCACGCCTGGCGATGGAACACGCTGCTCGCCCCGGTGGCGCGGCTCGGTTTATGGCGCACCGTGCAGGCCATCTACATCGGGCTGTTCGCCAATGAAGCGCTGCCCCTGCGAACCGGCGAGTTGATCCGCTGCTACCTGCTGGCGCATTGGAACGACCTGCGGATCTCGCTGTCGCTGGCTTCGGCGGCCGTGGAACGCCTCATCGACGGCATCTGGATGATGGCTGCGTTTCTCATTACGGCGTCGTTCGTGCGAGGGATTCCCTGGAGACTCACTCTTCTGGTCGAGGTGCTGGGAGCGCTGCTTTTGGTTGGGGCCATGGCTCTGGTGTGGATCGTATTCCACAAGCAGCATCTTCACGCGGCGGTGAGCGAGGGCCGCTGGGCCGCCACCTTCCGCCACGTGGTCGAAGGCCTGCACCTCATGGGCAACCCGCGGACCGTCGGCTGGACCAGCCTGCTCAGCCTGCTGTATCTGGCGCTGCAGGTTCTGTCGCTGTACGCGCTCATGAAGGCGGACGGGTTGGATTACTCGTTCTGGGTGGCCGGCGGCGTCCTGGCGCTGGTGCGCTTTGCCACCGTGGTGCCGAGCGCGCCTGGCAACGTGGGGATCTTGCAGGTAGCGTGCGTGGAAGCGCTGCGTCTGTTCGAAATGGATAAGAACGAGGCCAAGACGTTTTCGTTCATCATGTACGTCGCCTGGACGCTGCCGCTGCTGGCGGGCGGAGCCATCGCCCTGGCTCTGGCCGGGGTCAATCTCGGCGATGTCCACAATCGCGCCAAGCGGGGCTTCCACGCAGCGCGCGTTCCGGCGCTTAAGAATCGCTGAGCTGGAGGAGAAAGTCATCCACTCGGAGATCGAAGGCAGCCATTCCGCGCGATACCATGAAGGAAGCTATCCGGAGCTTTTCCAACGCCGATTTCGGAGGTCCCCATGACCGACCCACGCCAGCACGCTCACCAGTTGATTGACCGATTGCCGGAGACGCAGCTCTCGGCATTGGTCGGACTGCTGGAAACCATCGTCGATCCCGTGGCCACTGCCGTTAGCAGCGCGCCGGTGGACGACGAACTCGAGACGGAAGAAGAGAAGCAGGCGGTGGCGGAAGCCCGCGTCTGGCTCCAGCGGAACGGCGGCAAAGGCATTCCTCACGAGGAAGCTATGCGGAGTCTGGGGCTGGAGTGAGGGAGATCGAGTGGGCCGGGACGGCTCTCGAAGACATGGCCGCGCTCGATAAGGGAGTCGCCCGCCGGGTCAAGCAGGCGGTCGAGCGCTTCGCCGATACCGGCGCGGGCAACGTGAAACGGCTCCAGAGCATCGACCTGCCCGAGTATCGTCTCCGCGTGGGCGACTGCCGAGTCCGTTTCCACCTGGATCAAGAGACTGTCCAGGTTCTCCGCGTGCGCAATCGCCGAGAAGCCTACCGCTGAAGAATCGCCGCCGCCGCGCCGCGGGCCGAGCGCTCAAGGCGGCAGCCCGAAGCTCCACGCTATAATTGTCCCAATATGACGCCAACCGAAAAAATCTGGCACAATGGCCGCTTCATCCGGTGGGAGGAAGCGACCATCCATGTCCTGTCGCACGTGGTGAGCTACGGATCCTCCGTATTTGAAGGCATGCGGTGCTACTCCACGCCCTCGGGGCCGGCCCTCTTCCGCCTTGCCGAGCACGTCCGCCGCATGGTCGATTCGGCCAAGGTCTATCGCATCGATATCGGCTATTCGGCCGGCGAGTTGGCGGAGGCCATGAAAGAGACGGTACGCGTCAACAATCTGGACGCCTGCTACGTGCGCCCCATCGTCATGCGCGGCTTCGGAGAGATGGGCGTGAACGGCCTCAAGAATCCCGTCGAAGTTTTCATTGCGTGTTGGGAATGGGGCCAGTACCTGGGAGAGGAAGCGCTGGCCCAGGGCGTGGACGTGTGCATCTCCAGTTGGAACCGGATGGCGCCCAACACGCTGCCGGCGCTGGCCAAGGCCGGCGCGAACTACATGAACTCGCAGCTCATCAAGATGGAGGCCCTGGCCAACGGATACTCCGAGGGCATCGCCCTGGACACCGCCGGATACGTGAGCGAAGGCTCGGGGGAAAACATCTTCGTGGTGCGCGACGGCAAGCTCTACACCCCGCCGCTGGGGGCTTCGGTGCTGCCCGGCATCACCCGCGACAGCGTCATCAAGCTGGCCGGCGACCTGGGACTGCAAGTAATCGAGACGCTCGTGCCGCGCGAGATGCTCTACATCGCCGACGAAGTATTCTTTACCGGTACGGCCGCCGAGATCAGCCCCATCCGGTCCATCGACCGCATCACCATCGGCCAGGGGCGGCGCGGTCCGGTGACCGAGGCCTTGCAGAGGGAATTCTTCGGAATCATCGAGGGCCTGACGCGCGACAGGCACGGATGGCTCTCACCGGTGCACGCCGCGCAGCCGGCGGCGAGGTAGTAAACAGAACGGCTGCGCAGCCGGAAAGCCACCTCCCCCGAGATTTGCCTGCCTGGCTGCGCCGCCGCCCAAGTAAATCAGACTCTCTTTTTGTACACGCTCCGGTGGTGGAAAGCGAGGCTCTTCTTGCGCCCACGGAGGTTTTTCAACAAGTTTTTGGGCGAGCCAGCGGTTGCACTTACGGGCGCGCGCTTGTGGCAAACCTGTGAATAAAACGGGCGGGGATCGGACTGTTGCGAAGGGCCGGGCATGCCCGGTCCGGAGGGCCGTCCGAGCCTACCAGCCGGGAGTCCAATCCCAACCGCCCCCGGGGCGTGCGGCTACGCGGCCCACGCTGGGGAACGGGAAATGGAAGGCCATGACGCGCATGTCCTCGGCGATGGCGCGATCCAGCAGGCCGCGTCGCGTGGCCAAAGCCGTATCCGCGGAGAGGTCGAACCCGTTCTCCCATTCGGGGTGCTCCAGGTGCAGCGGATGCACGGCCGCGTCGCCCATGTTGAGCAGGCGCTCGCCGCCAGAGGAAACCAGTACTGCCAGGTGTCCCGGGGTATGGCCCGGGGCCGGCAGGGCCGTGACGCCGGGGCATACCTCGATTTCGCCGGCGATCGGTTCCAGATGTAAGCGCAATTCGGTCAGGCAGCGCCGCGCAGCGGCGGCGATGGACCTTCCCAATTCCTCGGGAATGCGCAACCCGCTCAGATCGGCGCGCGGATTCTCCCAAAACTCCAGCTCCCGTTCGGCCAGGATGCAGCGGGCATTGGGGAAGACCGGCCGTCCGCGCGCATCGAGCGCCCCCCCGATGTGGTCGGAGTGCGCGTGCGTGAAAATCACCGTGTCCACGTGGCGGGGCCGGACGCCTTCCATTTCCAGGCGGGCCACAATGGCGCCGGTGGTGCTCGACGATTCACCGGCTCCGGCATCCACCAGGACCACGCTCCGCCCCGTTTCAATGAGCAGGCAGGTATAGGGGCAGAGGACGGTTTCGAGAGGCAGGCGGCGCTCCGCCATGGCGCGCGCGAGGCACACACGGTCGGCGTTGGGGAAGAACCAGGACGACGGATAGGAGAAGTATCCGTCCGTCAGAACCGTGCAGTAAATCGAGCCGACCTGAAACCGGTGCGAGCCCTCGGGCATATAACCGAGTTACCGGAAAACGAGGCAAAAGTCAAAAAAACTTTGCCCACCGCCCAAAAGAATCAGATCTTGTGGAAGTTGAACCGGTAGCCCAGGATGGCCTTGATCAGCAGGTGATCGGTGGCCTGCGTGACTCCCAGGCCAACCCCGAAGTTGAATTCCCATTTGTCGCCGAAATCCACGTCCACGGCGGGTATGATGTCCTGCTGCTGCTCCCGCAAGGCGTCGAAGCCGGTGATGGGGCCGTAGCCGCCGTAGTATTCCACGCCGGCCGCTACCCGTTTGGTCACGTCGTAGCTGAACTTCACGTTGGGCGAGAACCCCACTCCCTTGGAGGCGTCCGGCCCATGAAAGGACCTTTCCAACGCCGGATTGAAGGCGAAATACCACTTGTCGATTTTTTTGTCGATAATCGGGCGGATCTCCCAGGTCCACGTGTCGGGCGAAATGTCGGGACGCTGGTAGCCGAACTCCATGGAAAGGCTCAGGCCCACGGGCAGCCCATAGCGGTCGGGGACAGCCATCCTGGGACGAATGTGGCTTCCCACCCACATCCAACTGCCATCCGGCTGGATGCTGGTGAAGAGGTACGAGCCCAGCTCGAACCACTCGCCGAATCCGTGGGTTACTTCCAGGGTTTCGTGCTCGGCGTGGTTGGTGGGGAGCACGCCGTCCGCTCCCTGGGCGCCCTGGGCGGTGAAGTTGCTGTGCAGTTCCACCATGGTGACGTCCTTGGGGACCAGGTCGGCGCCGTAAACCTGCACTTCGTAATTGCCCTGAGCGAGCGCCGCGGTAGCGGCGCAGGCCAGCAGGCCGATGGCTAATATGGCGTGTCGCAAAGGTGAACCTCCTCCAGTTGTGGGGCAGGCGCTTTCGCCTGCCAATCCCGGGCCTCAGCCCTCCGCCGCCTCCCGGTATATCTCCAGCGCCTGGCGCGCGGTGCTCTCCCAACTAAAGCGAGCGGCCTGCTGGCGGCCCTTCGAAATCAGGTCGGCCCGCAGCCCCTCATCGAGCAGCACGTCCTCAATTCCACGGGCGATATCGAACACATTCACGGGATTCACCAGCACCGCGGCGTCGCCCACCACCTCCGGCAGGGAGCTGACGTTGGAAGTCACCACCGGCGTGCCGCAGGCCATGGCTTCGAGCGGCGGCAACCCGAAACCCTCGTAGCGCGACGGAAATACAAAGGCCGCGGCCGATTCGTAGAAGCAGCGTAGCGTGTCGAACGGGACGAACCCCAGGAAGCGGACCGACTGCTCCACGCGGCTCTTGATCACGGTCTGGCGCACGGCCGGGTACTGCGATATGGTGTCGCCGATAATGACCAGGCGCAGGTCCTTGTAGACCGGGTGGGAAGCGAGCTGCCCGCGCACCACCGCAAACGCCTCCACCAGGCGCGGCACGTTCTTGTGGCGGCGGATGTTGCCGGCGTACAGCAGAAACGGGTGGGTGATCTGGTAGCGCTCCATGATGCGCCGCCGATCTTCGGTCCCGATGGCGTGGGCCTTCTCCAGAAAGCCCGGATCGGGGGCGTTGTAGACTCTTCGGATGCGGTTCGGCGGCGTGGCCGCCCACTTTTCGACATCGCGCTTGGTAGCTTCGGATACGGCCATGACCCGGGTGGCGCGCGCGAGGCCGCGGCGAAAGTGGTAGCGCAGGTAATGCATGCGGAAATCGGGCTTATCCTCCGGGTAGAGCAGGCTCGCCATGTCGTGAATGGTCACTACATAAGGCCGCTCCATGAGGAGCGGCACGCGGTTCAGGGGAATGTGCGTCAGGTCCGGCGAGAGCCCGCGCAGAAACAGTGGGAAAGCGACGTTGTCGAGCAGTTCCGTATCCCTGCGGTTGTAAACCGCGGAGTGGAAATTCGGCGGCAGACCGGCCAGGATGCGGGCGTCCTCGGGCGCGCTGACCAGGGTGTACCGGTTCACTCGATCGATGGCCCCGAGGGCGTGGGCCAGGCTGCGTATGTACGTGCCGATGCCGAAATCCCGGATGCGGCGGGCGTCGATGACAATATGCAGCGCCATGAGGCGGTCTTCTAGGCTCGAACGGAGTCGAGCTTCCAGGCATAGAGCGGGAAGCGGGCGGTGAGCGCGCCGACCCGCTGCCGCACCGAGGCGATGACATCCTCGTCGGCCATGTGGTTGAGCGTTTCCGCGATCAGCTCGCCCACCTCACGCATCTCCGGCTCGGCGAAACCGCGGGTGGTGACGGCTGGAGAGCCCAGCCGGATGCCGCTGGGGTTCATGGGCGGGTTCACGTCGAAGGGGATGGCGTTCTTGTTCACCGTGATGCGGGCCCGGTCGAGCGCCTGCTCGGCTTCGCGGCCACGAATGCCTTTGGAGAAAACGTCCAGCAGTAGCAGGTGGGTGTCGGTGCCTCCCGAGACCACCCGAAAACCGGCCCCAATCAGAGTTTCCGCCAGCGCGCGGGCGTTGGCCACCACCTGCTTCTGGTAATCCACGAACTCCGGTTGCATGGCCTCCAGCAGGCACACCGCTTTGGCCGCTATGACGTGCACCAGAGGGCCGCCCTGGATGCCGGGGAAGACCGCCTTATCGATGGCCGCGCCGTACTTTTCCCTGGCCAGAATCAGGCCCGCGCGGGGGCCGCGCAGGGTCTTATGCGTGGTGGTGGTGACGATGTCGGCGAAATCGCAAGGGTTGGGATGCAGACCGGCGGCCACCAGCCCGGAAATGTGGGCCATATCCACCAGGAAAACCGCGCCCACGGCGTCGGCGATCTGGCGGAAGCGGGCGAAATCGAGCGTGCGCGGGTAGGCGCTGGCCCCGGTGATGATCAGCTTGGGCTTGTTCTCCTTGGCCAGGCGCTCGACTTCGTCGTAGTCGATACGTTCGTCGTCCCGGCGCACGCCATAGGGCACGATGTTATAGGTTTTTCCCGAGAAGTTGAGCTTGTGGCCGTGGGTGAGGTGGCCGCCGTGGGCCAGGTTCAGGCCCATGACCGTATCTCCCGGAGAGAGTACGGCGGCGTAGGCGGCCTGGTTGGCCTGCGAGCCGGAGTGCGGCTGCACGTTGGCGTACTCCGCGCCGAACACCTTCCTGGCGCGTGTTCGAGCCAGATCCTCGACTATGTCGGTGAACTCGCAGCCGCCGTAATAGCGTTTGCCCGGATACCCCTCGGCATACTTGTTGGTAAACACACTGGCGGTGGCTTCGAGCACCGCTTCGGAAGTGAAATTCTCACTCGCGATCAGCTCCAGTTGGGAGTGCTGCCGCTCCACCTCGCACTCGATAGCCCGGTAAATTTCGGGATCGACTTCGGCCAGGGGCCGCGCCATTCGTTGCGCTGCATTCATATGAAAAATCCTCCCTTGGGCGGCTTTCGCGGCGAATCTCTCAGGGCGTGGCGGGCAATTCGTCCCGCTCCATGGCCGCGATCTTCTCGAGACGCCGGGCATGCCTTCCGCCGGCGAACCGCGCGCTCAGAAACACGTGAGCCAGATCGAGCGCGCGGATCTCATCCACGTATCTGGCTCCCAGGGTCAACACGTTGGCGTCGTTGTGCTCGCGCGTGAGCCGCACTTCGTCCACGCACTCGGCGGGGGCCGCGCGCACGCCTTCCACCTTGTTCGCGGCGATCGCCATTCCGATGCCCGTGGAGCATACCAGGACGCCTCGCTCGCAGGCGCCGCTCGACACCTCGCGGGCCACCGCGCGCGCGAAGTCCGGATAGTCGCAGGGCGCCTCCGAATCGGTTCCCAAATCCGTTACCTGGTGGCCCTCCGCGGCGAGCGCGCGGCGCAGCTTCTCTTTGAGGACAAAACCGGCATGGTCCGCGCCAATGGCGATGCGCATAAGTGGAGAAGCTTCGATTCTACCATGCTAGAATCGAGTTTTCCCTTTCCAACCCTATGCTCTGGAGCAAGTTGTTCATTCCGACGTTGCGCGAGAACCCGGCTGAAGCGGAGGTCGCCAGCCACCAGTTGCTGCTCCGCGCCGGATACATCCGCCAGCTCTCCGCGGGCCTCTATAACTATCTGTTTCTGGCGCAGCGCTCGCTGCTCAAGATCCAGCGGATTGTGCGCCAGGAAATGGACGCCATCGGCGGGCAGGAGATGTACCTGCCGGGGCTCAACCCGGCGGAGGTGTGGCAGGAGTCCGGCCGCTGGGACATCATGGGCGACAACATGTTCCGGCTCAAGGACCGCTTCGGGCGCGACCTGTGTCTGGGGATGACGCACGAAGAGATCATGACCGCGATCGCGCGCGGCGAGCTGCGCAGCTACAAGCAGCTTCCCCAGATCTGGTATCAGATTCAAACCAAGTTCCGTGACGAGCCGCGCCCCAAGTCCGGTCTGCTGCGCGTGCGCCAGTTCATCATGAAGGATTCGTATTCCTTCGACATGGACCAGGCGGGTCTGGACGCCGCCTACGAGAAGCACTTTCAGGCCTACCGCCGCATTTTCGACCGTTGCGGCCTCGAGTACACCGCCGTGGAGGCCCATTCGGGGGCCATGGGCGGCAGCCAGTCGCACGAGTTCATGGTGGAATCGGACGCGGGCGAGGACTTCGTGGCGCGCTGCTCGGCCTGCGGCTACTCGGCCAATTTGGAGAAGGCCGTGGCCACCCCCGCCGCGCCGGGCCGGCCCGATCCCGAAGGCGATCTCGATCCCGAGGAGTTTCACACGCCCGGCCGCAAGACCATCGCCGAGGTGGCCGCGTTCACGGGGCTGCCCGAAACCTCGCAGATGAAGAGCCTGGTGCTGGTGGCCGACGGCCAGCCCGTGCTGGCGCTGTTGCGCGGCGATCATCAACTGAGCGAGACCAAATTCGGCGCGGTGGCCAACGATCCGGAGTTCCGCGCCGCTCATCCGGAAGAGATCCGCGAGTGGTTCGGAGCGGAGGCCGGCTCGCTCGGGCCGGTGGGCGTTGGTAATATGACCATCCTGGCGGACCAGGCGCTGGCGGGACGGCGCAACATGATCGCCGGCGCGAATAAGGACGACTATCATCTGCGCCACGTGACCCTGGGCGAAGATTTCCAGGCCGAGATCCGCGACCTGCGCCAGGTGGCCGCGGGTGATGGCTGCCCGCACTGCGGCCAGCCGCTGCGGGTGGTCAAGACCGTCGAGGTGGGCCATATTTTCAAGCTCGGGTTTAAGTACTCCGACACGATGGGCCTGCGCGTATTGAGCGCCGACGGCAAGGAAGTCACCCCCATCATGGGCTCCTACGGAATCGGCATCGAGCGCATATTAACCTGCGCCATCGAGCTGTATCACGACAAGGACGGCATGATTCTGCCGCCTTCCATCGCCCCCTTCGACGTAGTGATAACCCCCGCCAACAACTCCGACGCGGCGCAGATGGAGACGGCGCGGAAGATCTACGAGAGCTGCCTGGCGCTGGGGATGGACGCCCTCCTCGACGACCGCGACGAGCGCCCCGGAGTGAAGTTCAAGGACGCCGACCTGATCGGCGTGCCCTGGCGCGTGGTGGTGGGCAAGAAACTGGCGAGCGGAATGGTAGAGCTGGTGGATCGCAAAACCAGGCGCTCCACGGATGTGGCCGTCGACCAGGCCGCGGGGGCGGTGAAAGCGAAGGCGGGGTAAGGCGCCCGGGACCGCCAACTATTGGCGCCACACGCGCCTTCGCGAGCTCAGCGCAGCGAAGAACGCAGGCGAGGACGCATATCTCACACGCCACCCTCCGATGTGGGACAGGCGCTTCCGCCTGTCAACCCGAGCGAAGCTCGGGCGCCGCCTGCCGAGGCCGGTTGGCAGGCGGAAGCGCCTGCCCCACAATTACCCGTGTCCGACAAAGTGTCGGCGGCGGACCGAGCGCCAGACTCGGCACGAGTGTCGAGTCGGCAGGCTGAGAGCCTGCGCCACGGAGGAGCAGACGTGCTAACCCAAGTTCGTCACGAAACTGTGGAAAACTCGGCTAACCCGTTCAGAATGAGTTTAGGCTACCGCTGAGTCTGCACTACATTTGGGATGGAAATCGAGACGTTCCGG
>Ga0181517_10000331_pt1 | contig 64776 bp, 62 predicted proteins | sample PEATcosm2014_Bin_31_FD_119748 | JGI IMG/M metagenome (GOLD analysis project Ga0181517, IMG submission 119748) | Peatland microbial communities from MTU Mesocosm Facility, Houghton, MI, USA - PEATcosm2014_Bin01_30_metaG | ecosystem: Environmental > Terrestrial > Soil > Wetlands > Peat | place... | reverse complement strand
GGAGTACCGCGCCGGCGACACGATAATCGTGGACGCCGAAAACGGCGAGGTCACCTTCCGGGCCATGGAGCACTTCGAGCCACCGCCGGTCGAGCTGGCGGGCGCCGGCAGTAGCGACTAGCACCCCTCCGGCCGGGCCACTGAGCAACCGCGTGCGGCAAAGGTCGGCAACGTCCTTTGCCGCCATCGCCCTGGGCGTCCTGCTCGCCGTTACGTTGGCCGCATGCGGCGCCCGCGTGGACGTGAGCGTCAATGTGGTCAAGGCGGGGACCGGTTCGGTCACCGTGGAGGTGCAACTGCCGCCGAGCACGGCGGACGCCATAGAGGACCTAAGGACGGGCCTTCCTGTCGGCGACCTGCGCCGGGCCGGGTGGACAGTCGTAGGTCCGCGGACCAACGCGGCGGGGACGACCATCGTCAGCGCCACGCACGACTTCTCGGACCTGGCGCAGTTGCCCACGCTCATGGCTGACATCGCCGGCCGCGGTGCCGAAGCGCAGCGGCCCTTCCGCTTGTCGGTGACAGAGCACAAGGGCGCCCTCGACGACACCTTTCGGGCCGTCGGCACCATAGACCTCCGGTGCGACCTCTCGTGTTTCGACGACCCGGCCATGGCCGCCCGGGTTGGTTACCCGCTCGGGCTGCCGAGCGCAGACCTCCGCCGGCTCCTGGCGAACGGTCCCGGCGGCGGGCTCACCTTCCGCTTCCAGTTGTCGCTCCCCGGACGGCGGACATCATCGGCCATGCGTGCCGCCGGCGTCTCATCTGTCCTGGCCGTGGCACCTGCCCTGGGCGTCTCAACGCCTCTGGTCGCCGGCACCAGGAGCGTCAACGGAGGCTTCCTGCGACTACTCGCCGGGGCCATCGTCGCCGGCGCCCTGGTCGTGTTGTGCACGGTGGCGTGGTTGTTGCGGCGTCGCCGCCGGCGACGGGCGAGCCGGGCCCGCCGCCCAGACTTAGGGCCCCGGATGAGCCTCGCGGGCGGCCCTCGTGGCTTTCCTGTCACCGGCGGCCGCTAGCCTGCCCCTCGATGAGCAAGCCGCGTCTGGTCCACCGCTGCCAAAGCTGCGGCGCGGGCCACAGCCGCTGGGCCGGGCGTTGCTCGGTATGCGGCGAATGGAACTCGCTCGAGGAGGAGCTGGTCGTCGACGGGCCGGTGGGCGGGGCCAGACCGGCTGGGCCGGGGCCCGGACCGGAGGGCGACGAAGCTGACTGCGTACCGGTAGCGCTGAGCGATGTCGACCTCAGCGCCCATGCGCCCATGCCGACCGGGATCGGCGAGCTGGACCGCGTGCTGGCCGGTGGCTTGTTGCCGGGTTCAGCCACGCTCTTGGGCGGAGAGCCCGGCACGGGAAAGTCGACCCTCCTGCTCCAGGCTCTGGCGGCTATGGCGGCGAGCGGTAGGCGCTGTCTTCTGGTGGCGGCCGAAGAGTCGGCCCAGCAAGTGCGGCGGCGGGCGGGACGCCTGGGCACCGACGTACCCGGGGTCTTCGTCGTGGAGGCGACGCGGTTGCCCCAGGTCGAGGCGGCGGTAGCCAGCCTGGCACCGGACATGGTCGTCGTGGACTCGGTGCAGGCGGTGAGCGACAGCGAGGTGGCGTCACCGGCGGGGTCCATGGCCCAGGTGCGCGCCTGCTCGCACGGTCTGGTGGCGCTGGCCCGGGCGTCTCATGCCGCTCTGGTCCTGGTCGGGCACGTGACCAAGGACGGGGCACTGGCCGGCCCCCGGGCATTGGAGCACCTCGTGGACACGGTCCTCAGCTTCGAGGGGGACCGTTACTCCTCGCTCCGGGTGTTGCGGGCCGTTAAGCACCGCTTCGGCGCCACCGGTGAGACGGGCCTGTTCGAGATGGGCGAGAAAGGTCTGACGGGCGTGCCCGACCCCAGCAGCTTCTTCTTGGGGGACCGGCTGGTAGGGGCGCCTGGGTCAGCCCTCACCGTGCCCCTGGAGGGCTATCGCCCCCTGGTCGTCGAGGTCCAGGCCCTGGTCGGTCGGTCCTCTCCGGTGCCCCGACGCTTTGTGACGGGCCTGGATGCCGGCCGCGTCGGCTTCTTGGTGGCCGTCCTGGAGAAGCGGGCCGGGGTGCCCGTCGGCGACTGTGACGTCTACGTGTCGGTGGCCGGCGGGGCGCGTGCATGCGAGCCCGCTGCTGACCTCGCGGTATGCCTGGCCCTGGCCTCGTCCCTGTCCGGCAAGCCTCTCCCCGGCCAGATGGTGGCCCTGGGCGAGGTTGGCCTTGGCGGCGAGCTCCGTCGGGTCAACGCCATGCCGAAGCGGTTGGCCGAGGCCCGACGCCTGGGTTTCCACGACGCGCTCGTCCCCGCCTCGGCCGAGCGCCACGGCGACCGACCCGAGGACGACGCCCGGCCACGGCGCCGTGCGCTTCCCGCCTCGACCCTCCGTCAAGCCCTGGCGCTGGCCCTGGGCGAAGGTCCGGCAGTTCGCATGGCCCAAGGGGAGCGACCTATCGTCCTTGTCGGTGACGAGAACCAGCGCCTTCGGTAATGGCCCCCGGGAGGGCCAGGGTTGGTCTCAGGGGAGGGAACTGTGAGCCGAGTCACGGTCGATGGGGGCCGAAGCTTAGGCAAGCTTGACCGCAACGTTTTCGGAGGCTTCGTCGAGCACCTGGGCCGTTGTATCAACGGCGGGCTGTTCGAGGAGGGCTCGCCGTTGAGCGACAGCCGGGGCTTCCGCACCGATGTCCTGGAGTTGCTCAAGCCGCTGAGGCTCAGCGTGCTGCGCTGGCCGGGGGGCAACTTCGTCAGCAACTACCTATGGACCGACGGCATCGGGCCGCGCCACGCCCGGCCGCAGCGGCTCGAGCTGGCCTGGGGTGCTGTCGAGCCCAACCGGTTCGGGACAGACGAGTTCCTGGAGTACTGCGCCGAACTGGGCGCCACGCCCTACATCTGCCTCAACATGGGGACAGGGGACCTCTCCGACGCTCTCGCCTGGGTCGAGTACTGCAACTCGTCCGCGCGCAGCTACTGGGCCGACCGTCGCCGTCAGAACGGCCACGAGGCCGCCTACGGTGTCCCCTATTGGGGCCTCGGCAACGAGATGTACGGGGACTGGCAGGTGGGCCAGATGTCGGCGGACGAGTACGCAAGGGAGGCGGCGAGATGGGCCAAGGCCATCCGTCGCCTGGACCCTGGCGTCAAACTGGTGAGCTGCGGCCTCAACGGCTGGGACGAGTGGGACCGCGTCGTCATCGAAGCGATGGCATCCCTGGTCGACCTGCACTCGCTTCACATATACACCGGTGCGGAGGACTACTGGACCAACGTCTTGACCCCCCACCAGGTGGAAAGGGCGATAAACCACACAAGTAGCCTCATATCCCGGGCGGTGTACAACCAGCGGTTGGCCCGTACGCCGCGCATCGCCTACGACGAATGGAACGTTTGGTACCGCACCGACGACGGGGCTCTGGAGGAGCGCTATTCGTTCCCCGATGCGCTCGCCGTCGCCACTTACCTCAATATCTTCGTGCGGCACTGCGACTGGGTCAGGATGGCCAACCTGGCCCAGATGGTGAACGCGATCGCGCCAGTCGTGACGACGACAACCGGCGCGTTCGTCCAGCCCATTTACTACCCGGTGCTGCTGCACGCCAAGGCCGCGCTCGAAGAGGCTGTCGACGTGCACGTCACTTCGCCGACCGTCGAGGGCCCCGAGCCCGCCGGCCGATGGCAGCACCGCATAGACGACCTCGGGCCGTTTTCCACCATCGATGCTTCGGCGACGTCCGACGCCGGTCGGGACAGGGTCGCGGTCACAATTGTCAACCGCGACCCGAGTTCTGCGGACCCGGTCGAGGTACGGCTCCGGGACGCGGTGTTTGCCGGTCAAGCCCGGGTCACGACCTTGACAGCCAGCCCGGGCCAGGCCGGCCGGCCGGCGCCGGACATCGAAGGAGTGAAGCTGGAGGAGGGTTTTGAGAGCGGTACTGACGACGTAATGGTGGTCTCTGTGCCGCCCGCTTCGTTTACGGTGATCGAGGCGAGGATAGCGGGGACGAGGTGACGGCCCGGGGGGCTAACCGGTCCGCCCCCCCCAGCCCGGGCGCGCCCCGCCGGTTGCCGGCCATAACCGACGTCGCCAAGCTCGCCCATGTCTCCCACCAGACCGTCTCCCGGGTCCTCAACGCGCACCCGAGCGTCACCCCCCTGACCCGGGCCCGGGTGCTCGCCGCCATCGAGCAGCTCGGGTACCGGCCCAACGCGGCGGCCCGCGCCTTGGCCACCGGCCGCTCCAAGACCCTCGGGGTCGTCACCCTTAATACGACCTTTTTCGGCCCGGTGTCCACCCTTTACGCCATCGAGCAGGCAGCGCGTTCCGCTGGCTATTTCCTGAGCGTGGTGACCCTCCAGTCCATCGACCGCGACTCGGTGCGGGACGCCGTGGGCCGGGTGGCCGACCAGCATGTCGAGGGCATCGTCGTGATCGCGCCGCTCACCTCGGCCGCCGAGGCGCTCGATGACCTGCCAACGGACATGCCGGTGGTCGTGGTCGAAGGCGACCCCCGTGTCGACTTGGCCGCCGTTACCGTCGACCAGGCGGCGGGCGCCCAGGCCGCCACCACCTTCCTGCTCTCGTGCGGGCACCAGACTGTGTTCCACGTCGCCGGGCCGCCGGAGTGGCAGGAGTCCCAGGGCCGTGCCTCCGGTTGGCTTTCAGCGCTGGAAGAGGCGGGCGCCGAAGTGACGTCGGCGCTGCCGGGCGACTGGACCGCTAGCTCGGGCTACCGGGCGGGCCGCGTGCTCGCCCGGGTGCCCGAGGCCACGGCCATCTTCGTGGCCAATGACCAGATGGCGCTGGGGGTCCTCCTGGCCCTACACGAGCGCAACCGGCGGGTCCCCGAAGAGGTGGGCGTGATCGGTTTCGACGACATCCCCGAGTCGGCATACTTCACGCCACCGCTGACCACCGTGCGCCAGGACTTCGACCGGGTGGGCCGGGCCAGCCTGAGGCTGTTGCTGGACCAGATCGAGTCCGGCGCCCGCAGCGGGGACCGGGTGGTGGTCCCGTCCCAACTTGTGGTCAGGCAGAGCACGCTAGGCGGCTCGGAGCGCGGGTACGACAGGCCCGGGGCGCAGTCGACGGCCCACTGATGAGAGCGCTAACTTAGGCCTGATGGACGGCCCTGCATATGCCATAGGCCTCGACTTCGGGACAGCTTCGGCCCGCACCCTGCTGCTCGATCTGTCGACGGGGGAGGAACTGGCTGTTTCCGAGCTGGCCTATGCCGACGGCGTGATCGACGTCGGACTACCTGGTGCGGGCGAACGCCTACCCGCGGACTGGGCACTGCAAAACCCCGACGATTACACGGCCGTGCTGGGCTCGGGGATCTCGGAGGTCCTGCAAAAGGTCCCCGGGGCGGCGGGGCACGTAATAGGCATCGGTCTGGACTTCACCTCCTGCACCGTGCTGCCGGTCACGGCGGAGGGGGCCCCCCTCTGCAGTTTGCCGGCCTGGCGAGACCGTCCTCACGCCTGGCCCAAGTTGTGGAAGCACCACGCCGCCCAGCACGTGGCCGACCGCCTGAACGAGGTGGCGTCCGAACGCAAGGAAACCTTCCTCTCGCGTTACGGCGGCCGCATATCCTCCGAGTGGTACTTCCCCAAGTTGATCGAGATCTGGCTGGAAGACCGGGAGATCTATGACGCCGCCGGTGCCTTCCTGGAGGCGACCGACTGGGTGGTCTGGTACTTATGCGGTCAGCAGCGCCGCTCGGCGTGCCCGGCCGCTTACAAAGCCATGTGGTCGGAGGTTGACGGGCTGCCCCCCAGTGCCTTTTTCGAAGCCGCGTACCCCGGGTTCTCACGCCCGGCCGACAAATTGGGCCGTACTTTTTACCCTCTCGGTAGCCGCGCCGGCTACCTCCGGGCCGACCTGGCGGGCCAATGGGGCCTGGCGGAGAACGTTGCCGTGGCCGTCGGCAATGTCGACTCCTTCGTCTCGTTCCCGGGCGCCGGCGCCGAAGGCAGCACCACTTTTGTGATGGTCATAGGGACCTCCATTTGCGACCTGGTCGTACACCCCGAGGAGGTGGCGCTGGAAGGGATCACCGGGGTCGCCAAGGACGGCATCATCCCCGGCCTTTACGGCTACGAGGCGGGGCAGCCGGCCGTCGGCGACATGTTCGGTTGGTTCGCCGAAAACCTGGCCCACGCCGGTGGCGCCGGCGGCGCGGGCAGGACGCTGCGCGACCTCGAGCAGGCGGCCGCCGCCCTGGCCCCGGCCCAGACCGGGTTGGTCGCCCTGGACTGGTGGAACGGCAACCGCAGCGTCCTGGCCGACGCCGACCTGTCGGGCGTGATTGCCGGGCTTACCCTGCAGACCAGCGCCGTGGACGTCTACCGGGCCCTGCTCGAGTCGGTCGCCTTCGGCAACAAGGCGATCATGGACAACTTCTGTTCCGGAGGCCTGGAGCTGGACGAGGTCGTCGCCTGCGGCGGCATCGCCGAAAAGAGCCCGTTGCTCATGCAGATAATCGCCGATGTGTCGGGCCGTACCGTGAGCGTGCCGTCTTCCTCCCAGGTCCCGGCGCGGGGCGCCGCCCTGTTCGGCGCGGTAGCCGCCGGGCCCGAGGCCGGTGGGTTCGCCTCTGTCGCCCAAGCCGCCGGGGCGCTCAGGCCCGGTATGGCCGGCACGTACCACCCTCGCCCGGGCGCCACCGCTACCTACGAGCAGGTCTACCGCATCTTCAAAGATGTGCACGACACGCTGGGACGGCAGCGGTCGAGCTGGCTGCACGGCCTCAAGCAGCTCAAACGCCAGGCCACGAGATCCGTCTGAAGGCGGCTCCATGCTCGAAGACCTGAAAGCCGCCGTGCTGTCGGCCAACCTCCAGCTGCCTGCGGAGGGGCTGGTCACCCTCACCTGGGGCAACGTCTCGGGCAGAGACCCGGCCAGCGGCCTGGTGGTGATAAAGCCCTCCGGTCTTCCTTATACGGCGATGACCGCGGCGGACATGGTGGTGGTCGACCAGGAGGGCAACGTGGTCGAAGGCGGGCGCCGGCCTTCCACCGACACCCCCACTCATCTCGTCCTCTACCAGGGCCTCGACGGGATCGGGGGCGTGGTGCACACCCACTCGACGTGGGCCACGTCTTGGGCGCAGGCTCATCGCCCGATCCCGGTCCTCGGTACTACTCACGCCGACCTGTGCCCCGGCGAGGTGCCCCTCACCGCGGCGATGACGCCCGAGGAGGTCACCGGCGGCTACGAACGCGCCACCGGCGTGGTGGTGCTGGACGCCATTGCTGGCAGAGACGCTCACGAAGTGCCGGCAGTGCTCGTGAGGGGCCACGGCCCGTTCTGTTGGGGGGCAAGCCCGGCAGAGGCGGTGGAGGTGGCGGTGACGCTCGAGGCGGTGGCCAAGATGGCCTGGTTGACAGTGGGGCTGGAACCGGGCGTCGGCCCTTTGGCCGCCCATCTCGTGGAGCGGCATTTCTCTCGCAAGCACGGCCCCGGCGCCTATTACGGACAGACAAAAGAAAAGGGCGGCATATGAACATGACAATGAAGGCGCTGCGGCTGACGGCCCCCGGCGAGTTCGAACTGGTCGAGGAGCCCCGCCCCGAGCCGGGCCCCGGTGAGAGCCTGGTGCGAGTGTCGGCCGTCGGGGTGTGCGGGTCGGACCTGCACTGGTTCGGCCAGGGCGGCATCGGCGACGCCGTCCTCCACCGGCCCTTGGTCCTCGGCCACGAGTTCGGCGGGACGGTCGAGGGAGGCAGCCTGGACGGGCGCCGGGTGGCGGTGGACCCTGCCATCCCCGACAACGACTGCCCGCGGTGCCGGGAAGGCAACACCAACTTGTGCCCCCAGGTCCGCTTTGCCGGGCACGGCGCCACCGACGGGGGCTTGCGTGAGTACGTGGCCTGGCCCACGGCCCTCCTGCACCCGGTGCCGGACGGTTTCAGCCCTGCCACCGCGGCTGTCCTCGAACCTCTCGGAGTAGCCCTCCACGGCTTTGACCTCGGCCATGTACGGTTCGCCAGTTCGGTCGCCATCGTCGGCTGCGGGCCTATCGGGCTGCTGGAGATCCAGGTGGCCCGGGCGGCCGGCGTGGCGTATGTGATCGCGGTCGAGCCACTCGCTCACCGGCGGACGGCGGCGGCCAAGTGCGGCGCCGATATCGTGCTCACGCCCGAGGAAGCCAAGCAACACCGGGGAGAGGTCGACGTCGCCTTCGAGGTCTCCGGCACCGACGACGCCGTGCTGACGAGCATGACGCTGGCCCGGCCGGGCGGGCGGGTGGTGCTGGCCGGCATCCCCGACGAGGACAAGACCAGCTTCCCGGCCGCCCTGGCCCGGCGCAAGGGCTTGACGATCGCCATGGTGCGCCGGATGAAGGACGTCTATCCGCGCGCTATCGACCTGGTCGCCCGGGGCGTGGTCGAGCTCGACTGGCTCGTCTCCCACCGTTCCCCGCTGGTCGAGGCGGCGGCTGCTTTTACCGGGGCCGCCCGCCGCGAAGGCCTGAAGACCGTGATAGAGGTCGAGCGATATGTATAGCGCGGACCATAACCGCTACGACCGGATGGGCTATCGCCGCTGCGGCCGGCGGGGCCTGTTGCTCCCGCCCATCGCCCTCGGGCTGTGGCAGAACTTCGGTGGTACGCGTCCCTTCGAAGACGGCAGGGCTATAGTCCGGCGCGCCTTCGACCTCGGCGTCACTCATTTCGACCTGGCCAACAACTACGGCCCGCCCTACGGCACGGCAGAGGAGACCTTCGGCCGCATCTTCGCCGCCGACCTTGTCCCTTACCGTGACGAGCTCGTCATTTCGACCAAAGCCGGCTACGACATGTGGCCGGGGCCCTACGGCGACGGGGGGTCGCGCAAGTACCTCCTGGCCAGTCTCGACCAGAGCCTGCGCCGCATGGGACTGGCCTACGTCGACATCTTCTACTCCCATCGTCCCGACCCGGCCACCCCTCTGGAGGAGACGATGGGGGCCCTCGCCAGCGCGGTCCACCAGGGCAAGGCTTTATACGCGGGGATCTCGAACTACCCTCCCGAGCGCACGGCCGAGGCCGCGGCCATCCTCGCCGGGTCGGGCGTGCCGCTGCTCATCCACCAGCCCTCGTACTCGATGTTCAACCGGTGGGCCGAGGGTGGCCTGCTCGACGTCCTCGAGGCCGAGGGCGCCGGCTGCATCGCCTTCTCCCCGCTCGCTCAGGGCTTGTTGTCGACCAAGTACCTCGGCGGCATCCCGGGCGGCTCCCGGGCGAGCGAAGACCGGTCCCTGAGGCAAGGCTCGATCACCGACGAGAAGCTCGCCCAGATCCGGGCGCTTGACGCCATCGCCCGCCGGCGAGGACAGTCCCTGGCCCAGATGGCCCTGGCCTGGGTGCTACGGGACCAGCGGGTCACGACCGCCCTGATCGGCGTGCGCAATATCGCTCAGCTGGAGGAGAACCTGGCCAGCCTCGACAAACCGGGCTTCAGTCCCGAGGAACTGGACGAGATAGACCGCTACGCGCTGGGGTGACGGCACCTCCACACGGGCCCCGCCTTTCGGCGGGGCTACTGCGGATGGGTTAGCATCAACCGGTGCCGGACAGGCTGAGCGCGGCGATGATCGAGGTGCTGGGCTCTATCGCCCCGGGGCGGCCCTTACGTGAAGGCCTGGACCGCATCCTGCAAGCCAACATGGGTGCCTTGATCGTCGTGGGGGACGGCCCGGAGATCCTCTCCATCTGCTCCGGCGGTTTCCTGCTCGACGCCGAGTTCAGCCCGCCCAGGCTCTCGGAGCTGGCGAAGATGGACGGGGCCATAATCCTGGCCGCCGACTCCAGCCGCATCGCCCGGGCGAACGTCCACCTCGTGCCGAACCCCGCCATCGCTACGTCGGAAACCGGGACCCGGCACCGTACCGCGGAACGGGTGGCCCGTTCCCTGGACGTGCCGGTGATCACGGTGTCCGAGGACCGGTCGGTGATCACCGTCTACCGGGGCGAGGAGCAACGCCCCCTGGTGCCGGTCGAACGCCTCCTGGCCCGTGCCAACCAGGCGCTGGAGACCCTGGAGGGCTACCGGGACCGCCTGGACGTCGTCACCAATGCCCTCTCGGCCCTCGAGGTCGAGGACATGGTCACCGTCAGGGACGTCGTCACCGTGCTGCAGCGTACCGAGACGGTCCGCCGCATCGCCGAGGAGGTCGACGGCTACAGCATCGAGCTCGGCACCGACAGCCGGCTGGTGCGCCTGCAACTGGAGGAAATGCTGGCCGGCGTGGAGGAGGAGAGGCGCCAGATCCTGCGCGACTACCTCCCCCAGGAGCCCGGCTGGGATGTCGGCGACGCTCTCAGTGCCCTGAGCCAGCTGACGACCGAGCGTCTGCTGGACCTGTCCCGGGTGGCCAGCGTGCTGCGCATCGGTCCCCAAGCCGGCGACCTGGAGAGCCCGCTCCGGCCGTACGGCTACCGGTTGTTGTCCAAGATCCCGCGCCTGCCGGACCACGTTGTGCACAACATCGTGGACCGTTACGGGGGCTTGCAGCAGGTGTTGAGGGCCAGTGTCGAGGACCTGGACACGGTCGAGGGCATCGAGGTCGCGGGGGCCCACTTCGTGAAGGAAGGGCTCGCCCGTTTGGCCGAAACGAGCATCCTCGACCGGCTGGGCTGAGCTTCAGCCGGCGCGCTGGACCAGGCGCTCGCGGTTGACGACCCGGTAGCGCCTCTCGGTCTGGTCCAACCAGCCCAGGCGGACAAAAGCGGCGATCGCCTTGTTGACCCGCTCCCTCGATGCCCCTACGAGGCCGGCGAGCTCCTCCTGGGTGATGGGCAGGGCGAACTCGTCAGCGTCCCCGGCTATCTCCAAGAGGCGCTTGGCCGTCCGGCCGGTCACGTCGAGGAGCATAGCGTCGGCCAGGGCGGCGCTGACGTCCCGCAGCCGGTTGGCGAGCAGGGCGGCCACTCCCCAGAGCAGTTCGGGACGGGCCTCGAGCTCGCCGCGGACGGCTTCGAACGGCACCCGGACAACCTCGGACCGTTCCAGTGCTCGGGCCGAGGTAGGGCGCGCCTGGTCGTCGAACAGCGACATCTCTCCGAAAAGGTCGCCCGCTTCCATCAGGGCCACCAACGACTCGCGGCCGTCCGTGGAACGCTTGGCCACCGCTATCCGCCCGCTCAGGAGGACGAACATCTCCCGGGCCTCGTCACCCTCATTGAACAGGGTGTCGTTGCGCTCGAGGCGGGTGGTCGAGGCGCCCGTCGCCACCCGGGCCAGAGCCTCGGCGCCCAGGGCAGAGAACAACTCGCTGCCGGCGAGGACCGACGGATCGTCCATGCACGCCAAACGCTAGCCGCTGTCTGCCGGCCGCGCTGGGCCCTTTCGCTACCACAGTTGGATCCATCCCCGGAAAAGCCGTACCCTGGACGATGGGCCGAAAAGCCGAAAGGACCTCTGGGGCATATGCCGTTTGATGTAGGGGACAAAGTCGTTTACCCCCACCATGGGGCTGCCGTTGTTGAGAAGAGGGAACTCAGGGCCGATTTTGGTACGCAGCGCGAGTACCTCGTGCTGCGCCTGGCGTATGGGGACCTCACCCTGAAGGTGCCTGTCGACTCCACCTCGGACGTGGGCATAAGGGAAGTCATCAACGACGAGGAAGTCGAAGAGGTCTTTGCCGTGCTGCGCAAGAAGGACGTGCGCATGCCCACCAACTGGTCCCGCCGCTACAAGAACCACGTCGAAAAGCTCAAATCGGGCGACATTTACCAAGTCGCCGAGGTGGTGCGCAACCTCTCCAACCGTGACAAGGACAAGGGCCTGTCGGCGGGCGAGAAGCGCATGCTCAACCGGGCGCGCCAGATCCTGGTGTCCGAGCTGACCTTCGCCATCGGCGTCTCCGAGGCCGAGGCCGAGAAAAAGCTCGACGAAGCTCTTCCCTAGTGCCGGGGCGAGCCGCGACCTGGGCGGTCGTGGTCGCGGGCGGGAGCGGGTCCCGCTTCGGGAGCTACAAGCAGTTCGCCCTGTTGGGCGGCCGCTCCCTGGTCGATTGGTCGTGCGAGGCGGCTCAGGAGGCTTGTGCCGGGCTGGTGCTGGTGGTGCCGGCTTCGGTCGAGGAGGCCCCTGTAGTGGCCCGTTACCGTGAACAGGGAACACGGGTCGTAGTAGGGGGCGCTACCAGGGCCGCCTCCGTGCGGGCCGGGTTGGAGGCGTTGCCCGCCGGCCCTCAGGTGATCGTGGTGCACGATGCCGCCCGCCCGCTGTCGAGCCCCCGCCTATGGGCCGCCGTCGTAAAAGCGGTAGAGGAGGGCGCCGATGGGGCGGTGCCATGCCTGGCGGTGGCCGACACCATCAAGCAACGCCAGGACGACGGCCGTCTCGTGACGCTCGACCGTGCCCGCCTCTTCGCCTCCCAGACCCCGCAGGCCTTTGCCGCCCCGGCGCTAAGGGCGGCCCACGCCGGCGGGAGGGAGGCTACCGACGATGCCGCCCTGGTAGAGGCCCTGGGAGGCCAGGTGGTCCACGTCGAGGGTGAAGTCACGAACCTGAAGATCACCACCCACGTCGACCTGGTTCTGGCCGAGGCCTTGGTGGCCGGCGGGGCCCTGGCGCACATGCAGCGCCCGACGCCGACCCGGCCCGGTGGGTTTGCGTGACCCTGCGCATCGGTCAGGGCTTTGACGTCCACGCCTTCAGCGACGGTCCCGGGCGTCCCTTGGTACTGGGCGGAGTGGCTGTGCCGGGCCGGCCCTTGAAGGGCCACAGTGACGCCGACGTCGTCTGCCACGCCATCATCGACGCGTTACTGGGAGCGGCCGGAGCGGGGGACATCGGGACCTTGTTCCCCGACACCAGCCCGGCCCTGGCCGGCGCCGACAGCCTCGAGCTGCTGGTCAACGCCCGACAAAGGATCTCGCCGCCCTGGAGGACGGTCAATGTCGACTGCACGGTCATCACCGAGGCCCCCCGCCTGGCCGCTTATCGCGAAGCAATGGAGCGCCGACTGGGCGACGCCCTGGGCGCGCCGGTCTCGGTGAAGGCCAAGCGAGCCGAGGCATTGGGGGCGTTGGGCCGGGGCGAAGGCATCGCCTGTTTAGCGGTTGCCCTGCTCGAAGAAATATGAGGACAGCCACGGGGCCGGCCGATCTCGGCGGGGACCAGGTCGAGGGTCTCCATGCCGTCCACGAGCTACTGGCCAGTGGGAAACGGCGGGTGAGGGCGTTGTGGGTGGCCCAGGACCTCGCCGGGCACGAGCCACTCCTCGGGACCGTCCTGCTCGCCCGCCGTCAGCAGGTGCCCGTCCAGCTGAAGTCGCCCGAGGCATTGGCGTCCGCCGCCCGTACCGCAGCACCTCAGGGCGTGGTGGCCTGGGCACAACCGGTCCAGGCGTTTAGCTTGGCCGCGCTCCTGGCGGCCGAGGTCCCCGGAGCCGAGGGGACAGGCCCGCCGGCGTTCCTGGTCGTGCTGGACGGGGTGACGGACCCCGGGAACTTCGGCTCACTGCTGCGCACCGCCGCGTGTGCCGGAGCGACGGGCGTAGTCATCGCCCGCCACCGCTCGGCGCCACTGACCCCTGCCGCCCTCAAATCCGCCGCCGGGGCGGTCGAAAAGGTGCCTATCGCGGTCGTGGCCGGGATCCCCGCCGCCCTACAGCAGCTGGCTAAAGCCGGGATCTGGACGGTCGGCCTGGACCCCGCCGGGCCCACCGACCTGTGGCGGACATCGCTTCTCGATGCCCCCGTGGCGTTGGTGCTCGGCTCCGAGGGCGCCGGGATTTCCCACCTGGCCCGTCAACGCTGCGACGTGCTGGCGCGCATCCCCCAAAGCCGAGCACTCGAGTCGCTCAACGTGGCCGCGGCCGGGGCCGTGGCCTGCTTCGAGGTAGCGCGCCAACGAGCCGCACGTGAAGGCGGCACCTCGAAGGTGCCGTAGCCTTCGGTCGCCTACCAGTAGTACCAACGGCGACTGCTCCCGCTCCCGGACCGGAAGGCGAAACCTGCCAGCCAGAAGATGAAGATAACCGCTGCCGCGATCCACAAGAAGTGGAGCGTGAAACCCAGTCCAAAAAGGACCAATACCAGCAACAGGAACAACAGAAGTGCAGCCATCTTGGTCGAGCTCCTTTCCCTTTCTAGGAGGGCCCTGTGCTTATACCCGCCGCACCGTCTTGTTTGAAACACGAGCCGGTACGAAGTACCTAAAAAACCAAAAGATGGCTGTGCTCAACGCCGGGGACGGCCAGAGACCAAACGAGCATGAAGCCGCAGGCAGTGGCGATGACGACCATGCTGTGCCAGACCTCGTGGTAGCCGAACACCTCTGGTGCCGGGTCCGGCCACTTGACCGCCAGAACTGCGGCGCCGGAGGTGTACAACAAGGCCATGGACGCCATCAATGCCAACTGCCCCGCGCTCAGGCGCTCGGCCGCGTCGGGCAGGGTGAACACGGCGAGCCAGCCGAGCACTATGTAAGCGGTCGAGGTGACCCGCCGGCTGGCGTCGAAGTGCACGGCGACAGCCACGGCGGCGGCGACCGCTCCGGCCCAGACGAGCCCGAGGACAACGTCGGCCAGTGTCCCGGGGACAGCGAGCAGGCAGTACGGGGTCGTGGCGGCGGCGATGAACACGAAGATCATCTGGTGGTCGATGACGCGCATGCGTCGGCGGGACGCCGGCGTCCACGGGCACAAGTGGTAGCCGGCGCTCACCGCGAAGAGCCCTACCAACGCCAGCGCGTACACGGCCACGCCGTCACCTGGGCCGCCGCGCCAAACAAGCACGACGGCGGCGGGAAGGGCGACGACGAGAGCGGCCAGGTGCAGCCACCCCCGTGCCCGGGGAGCGTCCCCGGTGCCGGAGAGCCGCAAGCGGCGGCCCGCCCGTCTTACCCCCGGCGGGCCTGGACCGTTCACCGCCCCATGCTCCCGCCAACGCCACGGTCGTGTCCAAAGCCCTTAGAGAAGCCCACCATGCAAAAGACCATTGCGCGAGAGGTGGCCAACTGGTATTTTCCGGCCTGCTCCGCCGGTACCCAAGTCGTTGCCCACGAGAAAGGGACGAATGGAACACCTACCCCACCGGTCCGCCCCCCGACGCAAAAGCCATGTCATCAAAGGCGGTTTGGCTCCTGTAGTGGCCGTGGCCGCACTGTTCCCCACATCCGTGGCCCTGCTGACAGGCACGGACGTAGCCGCCGCCAGCGGTACTGGTTACGTCGCCCTCGGTGATTCTTTTACTTCCGGCCCGGACATCCCCACCCAGTTGGCCGACCCGGCAGGCTGCCTGCGCTCGAGCAACAATTACCCGCACGTCGCCGCCGCCGCTCTCAAGCTCGCTCTCACCGACGTCAGTTGCAGCGGCGCCACCACCGCGGACATGTACGCCGCCCAGAGCGTGACCCCGGGGCCTACCAACCCGGCGCAGCTGAGCGCGCTAACCACCTCCACCGCGGCCGTGAGCCTCCAGGTCGGCGGGGACAACCTGGGCTTCACGAGCATCCTTGAGAACTGCATCGCCCTCACCCCGTGGGGACCGACGAAAGTGGGAGCGAGCTGCAAGAGCTACTACGACCCGGGCGGCCACGACTCCCTGCTGGCGGCGATCGATGCTTTGGCCCCGACGATCGGCACCTTGTTAGAGCAGATCCACACCCAAGCGCCGACGGCCGCGGTCTTCGTCGTCGGTTACCCGGCGATCCTGCCCCAAAACGGTGCCTGCTGGCCGTCGATGCCATTCGAGACCGCTGACGCGCTGTACCTGAGCCAGACCGAAGTCGAGCTCAACGAAATGCTCAGCACCGAAGCGACGGCCAACGGTGACGTCTTCGTCAATACCTACACGCCGAGCATCAACCACAACGCGTGCACATCGGAGGCCAACCGCTGGGTCGAGCCCCTCGTACCTGCGTCGCCGGCTTACCCCGTACACCCCAACGCCAACGGGGAGGCGGAAATGGCCGGCCTCCTGGAGGCGGCCATGGAGGCCAAGGGCCTCTAGCTGCATTTGGTCCGCCAAACTGGAGCCGTGGGGTGTGGCAAACCTAGGGTAGTGCCCCATGGGCCCCCTGGACCGTCTCGCCCGCCAGGCCGGGGCGGGTGACCGCCGGGCCCTCGAGGCGTTCGTGCAGGGCGGCTATGACCAGGTTTGGCGTCTTTGCGCCACCATTGTCGGCGAGCAGAAGGCGGACGATAGCGCCCAGGAGACTTTTATCCGGGCCGTGGGTGCCCTGACGAGGTTCCGCGGGGAGTCTTCGGCCCTGACCTGGTTGCTGGCCATTGCCCGCCACGTCTGCCTGGACGAGCTGCGCGGCGGGGCCCGCCGACGTGAGCGCGCTGCGGCTATGCGCCAGACCGGCGAGCAAACCACAGCCGACCTGAGTGCCCTGGTCGCCCTCGTAGACCTCGTCGGCAGCCTCGACGTCGACCGGCGTACGGCGTTCGTGCTAACCCAGGTGCTGGGCCTGTCTTACGACGAGGCGGCCCGGGTGTGCGAATGCCCGCTGGGGACCATCCGCTCCCGGGTGGCCCGGGCCCGAGCCGAACTAGTGGAGCTTGTCCGCCGGTCGGAGCGCGACCACAGTGCCGGCCGTTGTTCGTCCGCCTGATTAGGTTGTGGGGATGGTCGCCTCGAAGCCCCGGCACCGTTCCCGTCGGGCCCGGCTGCAGCTTTCGTTCGCCGCGGTGATGGCGCTGTTGACAGGGCCACTCGCCGGCGTCGCCACGGCCGCTCCGTCACCCAGCGGTACCGTCGATGTGGCTTCGGCGCCTGTCCTGGTGGCCAAGACTACGGCGGGCCCCGTGGGCTACCGGGAAGTCGGGGATGGCACTCCGCTCGTCCTCATCATGGGGTTCGACGGGACCATGGACGACTGGTCGCCCTCCTTCGTGGACGCGCTCGCGGCCAACCATCGGGTCATTGTGTTCGACAATGCCGGGGTGGGGAAGACGGCTCCCATTTCCGACCTCAGCATCGAGGCCATGGCCGGGCAGACCAGCGCCCTCCTCTCGGCGTTGGGCCTGGCCCACCCCGCTGTGCTGGGTTGGTCGATGGGAGGCATGATCGCCCAGGCCCTCGCCGTGCTGCACCCTGCGCAGGTCGACAGGCTCGTCCTGGCCGCCACCCAGGCCGGTACGGGCAAAGCGGCGCCGGTACCACCGGCTGCGCAAGCAGCGCTGCTGAGCGGGGGCGCTTTAGCCGTCCTCTCTGTTCTTTTCCCACCCGGTCATGCGGCGGCCGCCCGCGCCTATGCCCTCAGCCTTCTGCAGTACCCGGGGTTGTACGGGGTGACAGAGCCCGTGCGAGCCGCTCAGCTCTCGGCCGTCGAAGCGTGGTTGGCCGGCCAGGACGAGGTCGGCCACAACGATGGAGCGATTGCCGCCCCCACTCTCGTGGCTGATGGGACCTCGGACGCACTTGACCCTGTGGCCAATGACCATCAGCTGGCAGGCCTCGTACCCAGGGCCCAACTTGCGCTATACACGGGTGCGGGTCACGCATTTTGGTCCCAGGACCAGGCGGAGTTCGTGCCCCGGCTCGAGAGCTTCCTAGGGGCGAGTGCCTGAGCCGAACCTTCGAGCGGGCCGAAGTCCCGGGCCAGATAAGGCTGGCCACCACCCAGGTAACTACGAACGGGAACCTGAGAAATGAGCGCGCCGACTGCGAACGTGACGCAATAGAGAACGGTAACCAACAGCTTCTGCGGCGTACGCTGGGCAAAGTGAGCAAGCCGCAGGGGGCCGGGGCGAGAGCCTCGGACAAGATGTCCAGCGTTGACGGGGTGATAGCCACGTTGCGCGCCCGGGGCGGGCGGGCCACGTCGTCGCGCCGCGTCCTGCTCGACGTTCTTTTTCACGCCGACACCCACCTCACCGCCGAGGAGCTGGCCGCGGCCGTCCAAGAACGGGCACCCGGGGTCCACATGTCCACCATCTACCGGAGCCTGGACGACCTCCAGCACCTCGGGGTCATCGTCCACTCCCATTTGGGCCACGGCCCCGCCACTTACCAGTTGGCCTCCCTTGCCCATGCGCACTTCATTTGCGAGAGTTGCGGGGTCACCTTGGAGGCACCCGACGAGCTTTTCCAAGGCCTCGCCCGCACGGCCCGGGCCAAGCTGGGTTTCGCCATCGACCCTCACCACTTCGCCATGTTGGGCCGCTGCGCCCGCTGCGTAGAAGCCAGCACCAGTACCTCGGCCCGCTGAGGCTTATGAAGGAGGGGCCCGGGCCGGCCCAAAGCCACACGCTCGTGACGTTCTTGTGACGGCCGGCCATGTAGGGTCGGCTCCTCGCAGTTAGCGGCTCCCACAAAGGAGGAACCCGTGCCCTCAGGTCAAGTCAGGAGCGACATAGGACATGCGCACGTCCCCGTTAGGCTCCGCAGCAGTACCCTCGCTGTGCTCGCGGGCGTCAGGGCCGTAGTCCTGGGCGCTAGCGCCGTGGTCCCGGGCGCCTGCGCCATCGTCCTGAGTGCGCCTCCGGCAGCCGCCGCGCCCGTGACGCTGCCGAGCCCATGCCCGCTGGCCCCGCTAGCTCTCGTCGCCCCCGCCCTGGGGATCCCCAAAGCCGAGCTCCACCCCGTTACCCAGTTGGGACGCTCGGACGGTTTCGCCTTGGAGACATGCGTGTTCGCCCACGGCGCCGACCACGTAACCGTGACCCTGGCACCTGCCGCTTACGGTTCGGGCGGTGCCAGCCTCCCTGGCCTGGTCACGTCCCACCCGGCGGGCCTCGGCCCGAAGGGTACGTTTTTGCACGATGCACGGTCCGGGCTCCGCTTTGCCAGCGCAGTTTTTGTGAAGGGCCCGCTGTGGGGAGAGGCCTATTCCAACGCCGACGTGGCGGCGCAGGCCGTGCTCACCCTGGGCCGTTACATGTACTCGCACCTGCCCCCAGGCTGAACCCAACAAGCCTGCCGGGCCTAAATCGAACGCTCGAGGTCCACCAAGGTGCAGGGCGGTCTACGTGACTTCGGTGAGTGACATGAACGACAACGGGCTTATTGTCCGGGGGTCCCGGGGGGTCCTGCCTCCGGAAGGGGAGGGCCCAGGAGCGACGCTCCGACCGAGAGCCGTTGGGCGGAGGAACACCGCTTGATCGCCGAGGCGGCCACATCCCTGTTCCTGTGCAAGGGTTACCTCGGCACAAGCATGGACGACATCGCGGCTGAGGGCGGCGTGTCCAAGCAGACTGTGTACAAGCACTTCTCCGACAAAGAGCAGCTCTTTGGCGAAATCGTCCTCGCCACTGTCGATGGGATCGAAATCCTGGTCCGCATGGTCGGCGCCGCCCTAGAGACCACGGCTGACCCCGCGTCCGACCTCCGCGAACTGGCCCGCCAGTTCAACGCGACTCTCATGCAGCCCGACCTGCTCCGGTTGCGGCGCCTGGTAATCAGCACCGCCGACCAGTTCCCCGAGATCGGGCGCTCTTGGTACGAGCAGGGCTTTGAGCGGGTCCTGGCCACTCTCGCCGGTCGGTGCGATCCGGGACCGGAAATCTACGCGTAGGTGGTCCAGTTCCCAGCAGCCGGCTCCTCGTTCCACCCCGACGAGCCCCCGTAGGTTTGCCAGTAGAACTCCAAACTGTGCTCCGGGCCCTCGGCGGTGATCCCAGTCGAATTGTTGCCAAGCCCAATTGCCGGTGCCGAAAACGTGGTCCCCGGCCCGGCGACCGTTTCTGTCCCGGATCCCTGGTTCGAATCTTCCCAGTAGTAAAGCAAGCTATTCCCCGGCCCTTCGTACGCGACCATGGAGTTCATATGCTGGTGTGCCGAGGAAAGACGTTTCGTTGATTTCAACCACTGCCGGGGCCGAGTATGTAGTGCCGTTGCCAGCGATCCCCAATTGTCGCCATGGCCCCCCGGACGCGCCCTGCCACCAATCGACCAGGCTGTGGTCAGGGCCCTCGACGTAGATGTCGTTATAGTGATAGGTCGTTTGGCCGATCGCCACAATGTTCCCGCCAACCTCGGCGACCGACGGTGCCGAGTTGGCGCTGCCTGGGCCAGCCACAACCTCTTCGTTCCATTGCACCGCGCCATAGGTCTGCCAGTAGAAGTCCAGGCTGTGGTCCGGGCCCTCCACGGCGATCCCGTTGGCATTGTTACCTTCGGCCATGGACGGCGCCGAGTAGGCGCTGTGTGAACCAGCGACGACCTCCCGGTTCCAAGTCGAGCTGCCGTAGGCCTGCCAACGGAATATCAGACTGTGGTCAGAGCCCTCGTATGCGATCACCGTGGAGCTGGAAGTCTCTGCTATTGCCGGCGACGAGTAGGTCGTGTACTTGCCGGCAACCCCCTCCTTGTCCCATCCCGAGGCGCCGTAGGTCTGCCAGCGGAATATCAAGGTGTGGTCGTAACCCTCATAGGCGATCCCGGTGGCGTTGTTGCCCTCACCGATCGACAACGCGGACGCGGCCGTGGGGACGGCCAGGGGGGCAAGGGCCGCCGCCATAAAAAGGACGAGCATTCCCAATGCCTTCGCTGCGCCAATCTTTTGTGCCAGGCCCCGCACGGCGCTATCAGGGACCCCGATAACAGCACCACAGCTAGCCCGGAAGGCCTTTAGATCCTTCATGCTCCCTCTCCCCTGGTTTTAGCGCCCACAGGAAGCCAGCTACGGTTGGCGCTCCCAGGCCGCCAGCCGGTGCGAGGGCCCTAACCACCCGTAATGCCAGTATGCCGCATGCAAGGCGTGCCCGCTAGTACCAGCGCACCCTGTCGGATTGAAATTTCCGGTTATCTTTTTGATGTCGAGCGACGTGATTTCTTGCGCAGCCTGCGCCCTCGCCGCCGCCGCCATGGGCGGCCCGCTCTCCTCGGCGCGCTGACCCGCCCGGCCAAGTCCTCACCGGGACCTGGCCGGGCTAGAGCACGCCAGTCGTGGCCGCCTGGGTTGCCTTGGCACCAGCCAGGGCCACCGGTGTGACCGGCTAGGTAGCTTCGACCCGCTGGCGGTAGGACGCCGGCGCACTGGACGGGACAGGGGTCTCGCCGGAGGGGGTATAGAGGGCCTTGATGCGATAGTTCCCGGCCGGCAGGTGCTCGTCATCGGTAACACTGGCCGCACTGCAGTTGGCGTACTTCGTGGATGCAACCAGCGTTCCCGTCCCCAGGTCTGCTCCGGTCGTCACGTCTGTAAATGTCATTGTCCCGGTGGCATGGACATCGGCGGCACGGTCGCACTCCTGGCCCGTGACCACGAAGGTGCCCCCGTTGTCGCTCCAGTTCGGCGCGCCGCTCACCTCGGTGAAGGCGGGCGGGCCGCAATCGACGACCAGCGCCGGACCTGACACGTAGGCGCAGGGGTGGGTTTGGCCGGAGACGAACCGGGCGGCGCCGGTATTGCTCAGTGCCCACGCGAACCATCCCGGTGCCGGCAGCCCCTCTGACCCGAACTCGTAGACCCCTGGCACCAGGTGCAGGTTTTGCGGCGCGGACTGGTCGAAGGAAGGTCCGAAGACGTCCGGTCCTAATGTAAAAGTGCCCGACCCCAGGCCGGTGGCGTTGATGGTCGCGGGCAGGCCGTTGATGACCAACGTGTCGGTGCCGCGCCCGGAAAGGAACGTGTTGTCGGCGGCGGGGTATGTGACCAGGCCCGCCGGGCCGATGCCCCAGTGGAACGACGCCACTATGGCGGCCGCGACCTGCATGCCATAACCGTTCGCCGCCATCAGGTGATAGGTGTGGACGGTGCTGCTCGGCGTGACCTCGTGGTCCAGGTCCATGGCCTCGATAACGTACATGTTGGTGGACAGGGCACGGGCGTCAAAGTAGAACGGGAACCCGACAAAGCGAACGGTGGCGCCCGAGACGAGGGCGCTGGTCCCGCACCGCTCGAGGGTCACGTTGCCGTCGGTGGCCAGCCCGACCTCGCACCGGCTGGGCAGGGCCGATCCCACGACCATCTCAACCGGCGGTTGGGGCATCCAGGTAAAGGTCTCAGTGGTCCCTGCGCCCACCACGAAGTTGCCGTAAAGCAGAGGGTAGACGCCTGTCGACAGGGTAGTGGTGCCCAGCGTGATGGGCCGGCCGGTCAGTGCCAGAGTGCTTGTCCCGGCGCCGGAAGCGACCCCCGAGCACGGAGCGGGAAGCTGCCAGGTGCCGCCGGGCGTCACCGACGGTTGGCAGAAGAAGGCGGCGCCACCGGCATTGAAGGTGGTCACCCCAGTTGGGAGGTCTACGGTGATGACCGACGTCGTTGGCAACGGCGCGGTGGTGACGCCCACGATGTTCAAAGCGTTGGTGGAAAGCGCCGTGGCGTCGATGGTCATCGCGTGCAGGGGGACGGCTCCCGCCGCTTGGGCACAAGCGCCCAGCGTCAGGCCGGCGGCCATAAACACAACAACGGCGGCGGCAGCGCCCCCCCGGAGCAGTCGCTTGCGGCCGCAAGTGGCGGGGAGACCTACTAGGCCCTGATGGTTGAGAGCAGAGGCTGTGCTCATTTGCGTTATCTCCTTGTCGGTAAGGCCGGGATGGCCCGTTCACAAGGTTCTGTCACATGTTCTTGAGCTCCTTGCGGTCCAATTGTGATGGTCCGGTGCGGGTCGCCGTCTGGCGGCTTCCACGCCAGGCGGACAGCGGTGCTATATACGTGTTCCAGATGCCGACGGCTGGGTGGGCGAGCGCGACCCAAACCGCCGAACTTACCGACTCAAACCTCGGCGCCAAGAGGGAGCTGGGTTTCTCGGTGGCGATCTCGAGCGACGGCCACACGATCGTCGCCGGTGCGCCCGCGGGCAGCGAGGTACCCGGGAACCCCAATGGCGTAGGCACTCAGGGCACCGTCGACGTGTTCACAACTACCGGCCGCTGGACGAGCACAAGCACCCCGGCCGCTCGGCTGACCGTGGCAGGCGCTCCTAAAACCGAGAGTACCCTCGGCGGCGAGCTCGGCTGGTCGGTGGCGATCTCGGGCCGTACCATCGTCACCGGTGCGCCCTACGACCCCGCGTACCCCTCTGACGGTGTGGCGTACGTGTTCAACCAGCCTCCCGGCGGTTGGTCGGGACCGCAAACCCAGGCGGCCGAATTGACAGAGCGGGCGCCTCCCAACGATGAGGATGGGTTCGGCTCGTCGGTCGGGATCTCGGGGAACACGATCGTCATCGGCGCACTCCGCTACGCGCCGGGGGGCCATGAGCACGGCGCGGCGTTTGTGTTCAGTGGGCCCTGGTCGGGCAACCGGACACAGACCGCCACTCTGACAGCAAATAACACTAGCCCCACGGCCGTCCCCGAGCTCGGCTGGTCGGTGGCAATCTCGGGCAAGACGATCGTCGCCGGCGCGCCATTCCACGAACGCCAACACCGCCGAGCTAACCGCCAGCAACGGTTACTCCGGCGACAACCTGGGCGGCTCGGTCGCGGTCTCAGGCGCCACGATCGTCGCGGGCGCGCCTCGTCATAATGCCGGGTCGCAGACGTCAGACTTCGGCGCAACATACGTGTTCGGGCCCGGGCCCGCGACCGTCAAGGTCGGCTAGGCCTGGATTCTCCAAGCGCTGGGAAGAAATGCCCCTCCTTTACCGGCGCGGGGACGATAATACCGGCTTCAGTCCCACCGGGCTTGTGCAGACATCATCGGAGGGCTTACTTTGCCCGTAGGGCGACCACCTCTGCCGGCTTGGCCAGAGCCGCCATGGCGTCCGCGATGGCATGGTCCCGGTCCTTGGTGGCGTGCTGGTAGAGCATCGCCGCGTGAGGGCTGGCGTGCCCGGCTCGGTGCATGAGCTCGGCAATGGTGGCACCCTGAGCGGCGGCCCAGGTCAAACCGGAGTGTCGCAGGTCGTGGAACCGGAAGCGCAGGCCGGTCGCTTGGAGCGCAGGTGACCATATCTGGTGGTAGAAGTGCCCGCGTCGCACGGAGCCACCATCGGCGCCGGGGAAAACAAGAGCGCCGGCGGCTGGGCCAATGGTGGAAAGGTGCCGTTCGACCATTGGCAATACGTTGGGCGGGATGGCGACGGACCGACGACCGGCGGCAGTCTTTGGTTGACCGATCAGCAGCTCGCCCGTCGCTAGCTCCGTGACCGTCTCGATGACAATGACTTCACGGTGGAGAAGGTCGATGCGGTCACGGCGTAGCGCCGCCAGCTCGCCGAAACGCATGGCGCACCAGGCGGCCAAGAGCACCATGGCCTCGAACGGCTCCGGGACGGCTTTGGACAGAGCTTCGACCTCGGCGACGCTGGGCACACAGCGCTGGACGGTCCGCTCCCGCGCCGCGCCCTTCACGGCCACCGGGCTCTTCATGAGGCAGCCGTCGGCGACCGCCGCCCTCATGATCTGGGCGAGGAGACGGTACGCCTTCGGCGCGACCTGAGGCCGTCGCCCGGCGAGCTCCTGGTGCCACCCTGCAACCTCACTGACGGTCACGGCCGAGAGCGGCCGGCGCTCGAAATGGGGCTGGAGGTAGTCACGCAACAAGTAGCGGTAGAGCTCGACGGTCCTTGGGCGCAGGTGACGCTGCCGGTCGAGCCAAGTGGTTGCGAATTCGCCGAAGGTGGTCCGAGTCGCGCTCGGGACCACCCATTGCCCGCCGTTGATGTCCGTCTCTCTGGAAGACAGCCACGCCTGGGCGTCGCTCGTCGCCGCGAACGTATCGTCGGCCACGTGCCGCTCCCCCTCGTGCCAGTAGCTGGCCTGGTAGCGACCAGACGGAAGTTTGCGCACGCTTCCGAAATGACGACGACCGGCCATGGGCGGAACCTTAGCGGATCGCGCACGCAGCGCGCACGAGCACTCCTGCGAACCCTTGCGGGAAAGCAGTTCACCCACTGTAAACTGCTCGTTTGCAGAGCCCGGGAGGAGAATCGAACTCCTATCGCCTGATTACAAGGCAGGTGCTCTACCATTGAGCTACCCAGGCCGGCCCGAAACGGGGTACCCCCAAGATCATGCCGTAACCGGTGCCAGCGTGCCACGCTTATGCCCCCACCAATGCTTTGACCAGGCTTCTTGATCGCGTCGCCGCCAGGTGGCAGGGTAGGCCTAATGGGACAGCGTGAACCTGAGCGTTTGTTGCCGGAGCCGCTGGCCGCACCGACGCTGCGAGGAGCCCGCAAAACGGGATGGCGCGCGTCCACGGGCCCCCGGCCGGGTAGCGCCGGGCGAGACCGTTGAGCGCCGCCGGACCGTCCGGGCCGGGATCGGCGGACCTGCTCCCGGGGGGTCACGGCCACCCTCGGCAGTTCCAACCGCTGAGAGCGGCATTGGTGGTCGTCCTGGCCGTGGTGGTCGGTGTCTTCGTCCTCGCCCGAACCGGCAGTGCGCCCACAACGGTAGCGACGCGCTTGACGCCGACCTCCGCCCGGACCACCGTCCCCGTGACCAAGGTGAGCCAGCCGAGCGGCGTGGTCACAACATCGACCACGACTACCGTAGCGCCCACGACTACGTTGCCCCCCTCCAAGGTCACGGTACTGGTCCTCAACGGCTGGAGCGTCAACCACGCGGCCTTGTTCTTCCAGCACAAGCTGGTTGCCGCCGGTTACGACACCCTGGCCCCCAGCAATGCCACCAGTGAAGGCAGCAAGACCTCACAGATATTTGTCGTCAGCCCGGTGGACAACGCCAATGCCTTGGCGATCGCGTCTCTTCTAGGTCTGCCGTCGTCGGCTGTGATGACGCCCACAGCGGCTAACGACACGGCCGTCCCCGCGACTTTGCTGCACCAGGCCGATCTCGTCTTGGTCGTAGGCGGCGACATCTCCAATCAGGTGCCCGCGGGTTACCACGGGTAGGGGCCCACGCTGGCACCGGCTGAGCAGGAAGACTTCCGGTCAGACGCCACGGAGCTGTTCATCGTCGAAGTCGACGGGCACGCCGCCGGCATGGGCGATGAGAGGTTGGCCGGCATCGGCCCGGCGCGCATAGCGGGCCCCTTCGAGGCATCATGAAGTCGTGCCTCGCTTGCTCGCCGCGCCCGACAAGTACCGCGGGACCCTCACCGCGCCCGAGGCGGCCAACGCCGTGGCTCTGGCGGCGGCGGCAGCGGGCTGGGACTGCGACGTGGCGCCGGTGTCGGACGGCGGTGAGGGGTTCCTGGACGTCTTCTCGGAGCTCGGGACTTCAAAACTCGCCCGGGTGACCGGCCCGTTGGGCAGCGAGGTCGTGGCCCGCTGGGTGCTCGGGCGTGACCCGGACAACCCGGCGCGGCCGGTGGCGTACGTGGAGTCGGCCCTAGCCATCGGCCTTCCCCTGGTGGCCGGACCGGCCGGAAATGACCCCGTCAGGGCCACCAGCACCGGGCTTGGGCAGCTCGTGGCGGCCGCCGTCCGAGCTGGTGCCAAGCAGGTCGTCATCGGCGTGGGCGGCTCGGCTACGACCGACGGTGGTCTCGGAGCGGTGGAAGTGCTCGCCCCCAATGGGCGCCTGCCCAAGGCCGAGATTGTCGTCGCCTGCGACGTGGAGACCAAGTTCCTTGATGCCGCGGCCGTCTTTGGTCCTCAAAAGGGTGCCGGGCCGGTGCAGGTGGCGCTGCTGGGCCGACGCCTCGAGAGGGTGGCCCAGCTCTACGCCGACCGCTTCGGCGTGGACGTAAGGGACATCCCGAGCAGCGGTGCCGCCGGTGGCCTGGCGGGTGGACTGGCCGCCATCGGGGCCAAGCTTGTCCCCGGCTTCGACCTTGTGGCCGACAAGCTCTCCCTCGCCGAACGGGTGGCCGACGCCGACTTGGTGGTGACCGGCGAGGGTTATCTCGACGAGCAGAGCTTCGCCGGCAAGGCGGTGGGGGGCGTGGCCCGGTTGGCGGCCGCGGCGGGGGTGCCGGTGCTGATCGTCGCCGGCGACGGGCGCAGCGCTGCCGAGGAGTTCCCATACATATCTCTCGTGGAACGTTTCGGGAGCGAGCGGGCGTGGTCGGACGCAGCCGGCTGTATCCGCGAGGCGGTGGCCGGCTGGCTCGCCAACGGCCCGGGTGCCTGACCGGAAACCGGTGGCAGGACGCCCCGGAAGCCTCTAACATGGGGCCAATCATCCAGAGCGGCTGAGGGACGGGCCCGTTGACGCCGCGGCAACCAGTGGTACCGACCTCCATTTTCGACCGGTCGGCACATGGTGCCAATGCCCGAGACGATGAGGAGGCCTGGAGCTCATGAAAAAAGGACCTTTCGTGCAAGGTCTGCGCTGCCGGGAGTGCGCACGGGTCTACCCGGCCGAGGCCCTCCACGTTTGCGAGTGGTGCTTTGGCCCGCTGGAGGTCGTCTACGACTACGAAGCCATCTCGGCGTCGATGTCGCGCCAAAGCGTGGCCGCCGGGCCCAAGACGATCTGGCGGTACGCCGACCTGCTGCCGGCCAGTGCCGACGGCGCCGTCGACCTCGGAGCGGGCTTGACCCCGTTGTTGCGGGCCGACCGTCTGGGCGCAGAACTGGGGCTCTCGGAGCTCTGGGTGAAGAACGACACGGTCAACCCGACCGGCTCGTTCAAGGACAGGGTCGTTTCCGTGGCCCTGACCCGGGCCCGGGAGCTCGGTTTCAAGGTGGCTGCGTGTGCCTCGACCGGTAACCTCGCCAACTCCGTGGCCGCACATGCGGCGCGAGCCGGTATGCGTTCGGTCGTCTGTATCCCCGCCGACCTGGAGATCCCCAAAGTCGTGACGACGGCCGTGTTCGGTGGCGTGCTGGTCGCCGTCAACGGCAACTATGACGAGGTCAACCGCCTGTGTGCCGAGCTGGCCAGCGAGTACCCGACGTGGGCGTTCGTCAACGTCAACGTGCGCAGCTACTACGCCGAAGGGTCGAAGACCCTGGCTTTCGAGGTGGCCGAGCAACTGGGATGGACGGCGCCTGACCACGTCATCGTGCCCATAGCATCAGGTAGCCAGTTGACCAAGGTGGCCAAAGGCTTCCGCGAGCTGTTCAAGGTCGGCCTGCTCGACGAGGAGCCAGCGGTCCGTATTTCGGGAGCGCAAGCGGCCGGGTGCGCCCCTGTGGCTACCGCCTTCGAGTCCGGTGCCGATTTCATCCGCCCGGTAAGGCCCAGCGGCATCGCCAAATCGCTGGCTATCGGCAACCCCGCCGACGGTGCCTATGCCCTTGACGAAGTGCGTCGCAGTGGCGGTGCGATCGCGGCGGTCACCGACGACGAGATCGTGGAGGGAATAAGGCTGCTGGCCCGCACGGAAGGGATCTTCGCCGAGACGGCGGGTGGGGTCACCGTCGCCGTCCTGGCCAAGCTGGCGGCGTCAGGTGTGGTGAAGCCGAACGAACGCGTGGTGGCCTTCATCACCGGCAACGGGCTGAAGACCCTTGATGCCGTGGCCTCCCAGTGCCGGCCAACTGTGACCGTGGCGCCCAAGCTGGAGGAGTTCCAGGCCGCTCTAGGCATGGCAGACTGGCAGTGACCGTGCCCACTACCTCTTCAACGCCAGGAGCCTTCACCCCATGAGCGTCAAAGTCCGCATACCCACGCAGTTGAGGCCCCTGGCCGGGGGCGTCGGCGAGGTCGAGGTGGAGGGTGGGACCGTCGGTGATGCCCTGAAGGCGCTGGATGTGGCCCACCCCGGGTTCAGTGAGCGGCTTTTCGACGAAGGCGGCAACCTGAGGCGCTTCGTCAATGTCTTCATGGGTGAAGAGGACATCCGCTTCCTCTCGGGCCTGGCCACTCCGGTGCCGGCAGGCTCAGTGGTGTCCGTCGTGCCTGCTGTAGCGGGCGGTTAGGGCCCGAGCCCGGGCGGACCGGCCTTCGGGCCGGCCCTGGCGGCACGGATTTCCCGGGCAGCTTGCGCGCGAGTGCCCGGTTGCGCTGTACTGTTAGCACTCGACGCGTGTGAGTGCTAACGACAGACCGGGGCCGGCCGGACCGGTCAGCCCAACGGAGGGAGCAGAAAACCGATGCCCAAGCTGATTGCTTTTGACGAACAAGCCCGCCGGGCCCTCGAAAAGGGGATGAACCAGCTCGCTGACGCGGTGCGCGTCACTCTGGGCCCCAAGGGCCGCAATGTGGTGCTGGAGAAGAAGTGGGGAGCGCCGACCATTACCAATGACGGCGTCTCCATCGCCAAGGAGATCGAGCTCGAGGACCCCTTCGAGAAGGTCGGTGCCGAGCTTGTCAAAGAGGTGGCCAAGAAGACCGACGACGTAGCCGGAGACGGCACGACGACGGCGACTGTCCTGGCGTGGGCCATGGTCCACGAGGGCCTGCGCAACGTCGCTGCCGGCGCCAACCCCACCATGCTGCGCCGGGGTATCGACGCCGCCGTCGAGACCGCCGTCAGCAGCCTCAAGGCGCTGGCGCGAGAGACCGAGACCAAGGGCCAGATCGCCCAGGTGGCAGGGATCTCCGCTGCCGATCCCGAGATCGGTGAGCTCATTTCCGAGGCCATCGACAAGGTTGGCAAAGACGGCGTTGTGACGGTGGAAGAGTCCCAGACCTTCGGTATGGACCTCGAGCTGGTCGAGGGCATGCGTTTCGACAAGGGCTACATTTCGGCTCACTTTGTGACCGACCCCGAGCGCATGGAGGCGGTCCTGGAGGATCCCTACATCCTGCTGTTCGGGTCCAAGATCTCGGCCGTCCGCGACTTGCTCCCGCTGTTGGAGAAGGTCATCCAGGCCGCTCGCCCGCTGGTAATAATCGCCGAGGACGTCGAGGGTGAGGCCCTCGCCACCCTGATCGTCAACAAGATCCGGGGCACGTTCAAGAGCGTGGCCGTGAAGGCACCGGGCTTCGGCGAGCGGCGCAAGGCGATGCTCCAGGACATGGCCATCCTCACCGGCGGCCAGGTCATCTCCGAAGAGGTCGGGCTCAAGCTCGAGAACGCCACCCTGGACCTACTGGGTAAGGCCCGCAAGATTGTCGTGACCAAGGACGAGACGACGGTCGTCGAAGGTGCGGGAACGGACTCGGACATCAAGGGCCGTATCAGCCAGATCAAGACCGAGATCGAGAACACCGACTCCGACTACGACCGCGAAAAGCTGCAGGAGCGCCTGGCCAAGCTGGCGGGCGGCGTGGCGGTCATCAAGGTCGGTGCCGCCACCGAGGTCGAACTGAAGGAGAAGAAGCACCGCATCGAGGATGCCGTCTCCACCACCAAGGCAGCGGTGGAAGAGGGCGTCGTCCCCGGTGGCGGTGTAGCCCTGCTCAGGGCTCAGGCCGCCATCCTGGACAGGGCCGAGAAGCTCGAGGGCGACGAGGCTGTCGGGGCCCGGATAGTGGCCCGGGCGGTCGAGGAGCCGTTGAAGCAGATCTCCGTCAACGCCGGCCTGGAGGGCGGCGTGGTTGTGGAGCGGGTGCGTAACCTGCCGATCAACGAGGGCCTCAATGCGGCCACCGGCGAGTACGAGGATCTTTTCAAGGCGGGCGTCATCGATGCCGTCAAGGTCACCCGGTCTGCTCTGCAAAACGCGGCGTCGATCGTTGGCCTGTTCCTCACCACGGAGGCCGTTATCGTGGACAAGCCCGAAGAGAAGCAGCCCGCCGGCGCCGGTCCTGGCGGCGGGGGCATGGACGACTACTAAGTCGGCTCCCTGCGGAGCACAGCTGGCAGAAAAGGCGCCCCTGGCGGGGCGCCTTTTCTTGTCACGAGGGTGCTCCGGGGCGGCCGGTCTTGTCGAGACCGGGCACTAGCATGACCCCAGATGACTGAGGCTCTCTTACCCCAGGACGGCTGGGGCGTGCTGCACTTGTTTTACAATCTGACGGCGCGTTCGGACTTTGAGGCTGTGGCTCAAGCTGTCAAGCAGGCCGAGCGCTCGGGCCAGCAGGTGGTGAGCTTCGCCGTGCTCGGTCACAAGGCGGACCTTGGCTTCATGCTGCTGTGCCCGGACCTGGTCGCTCTCCGGCGCACCCAGGGTGCGTTCAACGGTGCCGGCCTGGATCTGGTGGGCTCCTACTTTTCGCTGACAGAGGTTTCCGAGTACGCCAAAGGGATGCCGGCGGACCGTCTCGACGCCCGCTTGCACCCCAGGCTCCCACCGGACGGCAAGCGGGCCCTTTGCTTCTATCCCATGTCCAAGCGTCGCGACGGTCCCGACAATTGGTACCGCCTGGACTACGAGAGCCGTCTGGCCCTCATGTACGAGCACGGGGCGAGCGGCCGCAAGTTCGCCGGCAGGGTGCTGCAACTGGTGACCGGGTCGACCGGGCTGGACGATTTCGAGTGGGGCGTAACCCTGTTCGCGGCGGCGCCTGACGACCTGAAAGAGTGCGTGCACACGATGCGTTTCGACGAGGCGTCGGCCAGGTACGCCGATTTCGGCCCGTTTTACACCGGGATCGTCGGCCCGGTCGAAGAAGTCCTCGGTATTTGCGGGCTTTTGTCGTGAACGGCACCGGGAGCACATTTCGGTCCGCGACGGGCGCCGGTGCACAAAAGGCAAGTCCCGGTCGTGGGTGACCTGGACGCGCTGCGCCTTGACCTGAGACGGCGGGACAGGGTCGTGGTGGCTTTCAGCGGTGGTGCCGATTCCTCGCTCCTGGCTTTCGTGGCCAACGAGGCGGTCGGCCCGCAGCGAGCGGTGGTGGTCACGGCTGTATCCGCCTCCCTGGCCCGGTCGGAGCTCGACGATTGCCGGGCCTTGGCCCGGGAATGGGGCCTCAACTACCGCGAGGTGCAAACCCGGGAAGCCGATCGGCCCGGGTACATCGCCAACGGGCGGGACCGGTGCTGGTACTGCAAGGACGAGCTCATGCGCAGCCTGGCCCCGGTGGCCGCGGCCTTCGATGGCGACGGTCATGCCTATATCGCTTTAGGTGTCAACGTCGACGACCTATCTGACCACCGGCCGGGCCAGCAGGCGGCCCGGGACGCCGGAGCGATTTTCCCACTCGTCGAGGCCGGTTTCACGAAAGCTGCCGTCCGAGACACCTCACGGGCACTCGGTTTGCGCACGTGGGACAAGCCGGCGGCGGCCTGCCTCGCCTCACGACTTCCCTATGGGACCCCGGTCAGCCTGGGGGTCCTGGGGGCCGTTGAGAGAGCTGAAGCCGGCCTGGCGGCGCTGGGCTTCAGAGCATCGCGAGTACGGCATTACGGCGACCTGGCCCGCATCGAACTTCCCCTGGTCGACATCGAGCGTGCTGTCGCCTGTCGAGAACAGGTCGTGGGAGCCGTGCGGGCGGCTGGCTACCGTTACGTCACCCTCGATATGGAGGGCCTACGCTCCGGCAACCTCAATGGGACGCCGGGACCGGACGAGCCCGTCCGGGCTGAGGAGATGGCAATATGACCGACACATCCATGAGGGCAAAGTTGACGTTCCCCGAGGACCTGGTGAGCCAGCCGGTGATCGCCCGGTTGGCACTGGACCACGGGGTGATCGCCAACATAAGGCGTGCCAATGTGGAAGACCACACCGGTTGGATCGTCTGTGAGCTCACCGGTACTCGCGAGGCCCTCGATTCGGGCGTCGAATGGCTCACGTCTACGGGTATCAAAGTCGACTGGCTGGGAGGCCCCGTCGAAAGCTGAGCGGCCCTCAGCGCGCCTTGCGCCCCTTTTTCTTGGGTTTGGCCGCTCGGGGCAGGCCGACCAGGCCCAAGGCGGTGTTCGACATCGGCTGGTCGGGCTCTTGCGTCCAGCCCGCAGTTGACAGGACTCTGTTCTCGAAGAAGAGGCATCCCTCCGGGCAGGCGAACGGCTTGTCTTGCGCCGCTCCTACCCGGCAGCGCCGCAACACCTCACCTCCCTGGGTGGTGCGCTGGATGTAGTGGCGACAGTCCTCGCGCACGCCCACGCTCAACATAATCGCGCAACCAGCCGGTCGCCCACGCCCGGTGCCTAGCGGCCGTTCGTGGTGCCACCGGCGCGGCGCTGGCGCAGAGCCAGGATCTCTAGCACCAGCCAGGTTGCCACAGGAAAGGTCAGGGCCAGGGTGAGCAGCACGGGCGGGGCCAAGTCCGAACTGTCAGCGCTTACCGCCACTATGGGGCTGGCAGCCAGGACCGTCACCGGCTCGACCCAGGTCATGGTCTGCCCGGAGGGTGCTCGCCCCACAACTTGGACCTTGTGCTGGCCCGGGGTGGCGTAGACAGGGACGACAACCGAGGCATCGAAGCCACCGTCGCGACTGATGACAGCGGAGCCGACAACCTCCCTTTTAGGGGCCTCGAAGACGATCTTGACCTGGCTTTTGGGCCGGAAGCCGGCACCCGTGAGCCGCACCAGCTGGCCTTCCCGAGCTCTGGTGGGAACCGACACGACCGGCGCCGCCACCAGGGCGGGAGGCATGGGCCGCGTAGTGGGTGGCGGTGGCGGGACGATGGTGGTCGTGGTGCTGGCCGTCGTCGTCGGGCTCACCGTCGGCGTAAGGACCGGCTTGGTCGTCGAGGTTGTCGGTCGGGTAGTCGTCGTCGGTCGGGTTGTTGGCGTTGTCGTGCTGGTCGCGGCGGTGCGTTTGACCAGCACCTCGGACGAGGTCGTGCCCGGCGGTGACCCGACCGGTACCGTGGTCGCCACCGCCGCCGTGACCCCGGGCGTCGACGCGCCGGCTGTTGGCGTCGTTGTCGTCGCCGGGAGCGTGGTGGATGTGGCTGACGTCGCGGGCACAGCTGAGGTGGTGGGCGTGGTGGTCGCCTCGGCCCTCGACGAAGTTGTCGTGGTCGTCGGGCGGGCGGGTGACTTCCGGGTCGGCGTCGTGGTAGTCGACCGCACGGTGGTCGTAGGACGGGCTGTGGTAGTGCCCGTCGTCGTCCCTGTGCCCGGGCGTGAGGTCGTGGTCGCCGTGGTGCCCGTCACCTCGGGCGTTGTGGTGGTTGTGGGACCGACGAGGGGAGCGACCGTGGTGGTCGAGCTGCTCGAAGCAGGTGGCGTACCGGGCCCGACCGGGGTGGAGGACGATGTGGGGGCCCCGGGCAGTGCCGTCGTCGTCGTCGAGGTAGCGGCGGCGGGCAGCCCTGTCGTCGTCGCCGCCGGCGGCAAGGTGGTCGCGGTCGTGGTCGCGGTCGTGGTCGTGGTCGAGGTCGTGGTCGAGGTCGTGGTCGTGGTCGAGGTCGTGGTGGTAGCACTCGTGGTCGTCGTTGTGGTCGAGGTCCCGGAGGACGAGGTCTCGGGCGGGACCGTCGTCGTTGTGGTGGAAGAGCTGGTCGTGGTGCCGAATGGGCTCGTGGTCGTCGCGGCCGGGCTCGTGGTGGGCGAAGTGGGTAACGACGTGTCGGCCGCGGCCGGGCTAGCCGGCCCGACGATCAGTATGGCCGTGACAGCAAGTGGTGCGATGCAGGTGAGCGATGCCGCGATGAGGTACCCGGCCCGGGACTTTGGACTTTTGGGGGGTTTGGCCATGGGCACCAATCTTGAGAGGGAGAGGGCCCGGCAGACCCAGCCCGCCGGCCATACTTAATCTTAGTGGCCGGGGGGCCACCTGCTGTAGGTGCTTGCCCAACGGTGGCGTTCTACCCAAGTCCGGGAGGCCTCGAAATGCCTCGGCAGGATAGGAAACCCGTCCCCCGCAGGGCCCCGGCTCACGGCTGGACCGGTGCCCGCCGCCACACCTGAGGAAAAACCCGAACGGGCCCACGGCCCGCTCAAGCTAGCGCGCTGGCGTTATGAGGTTGTGCTACTGCCGCGCCCACCCACAGGGATGACTGTACTGGTGCTGGTAGTGGACGTCGCGGCCGGAGGTCGGGACGGCGTGGCGGTGGTGGTCGTCCCGGTTGTAGCTGCCAGTTTGGTGGCCAGGGCCACCAGCGCTTCACCGGCCCGTATGTCGTTTTGGTAGGTGGCGAGGTCGCCTTGCTTCAGGGCGGCGTCGGCGTAGGCGAAATCCTGGTTGGCCCGGTCGAGGTCCTGGACCAGGCTGGCTCGTTGCGAAGGCAGCGCCACGGTCGTCGAGGTGGTGCTCGCGGGCACGGTGGTAGAGGTGGTCGTGGAGGGAACGGTCTTGCTAGGGGGCGGGCTTGTCTTTTTATGGGCGGGCGTCGTCGTGGTCGTTGCTGGCGCCGCGCCACCGCAGTAACTGGCAAAGGGGTGGTTGTTGCCCCCGTTGGTCACGTTGCAAAGGGCGAGGTCGAGAGAGGGGGAGCCGGACCCCGAGTGGTAGGCGTTGTTGTTGTACACCACCACGACGTCGTTGAGACGGGGCACGCCGTTTTGCACTTGTTCTACGTAGAGAGGCTGTATGTACAGCAACGACTCGCCGATCGGGGTCATGATCACGCTTCCGAGGACGACCTTGGACCCATGCTGGTCCAAGAGGGTGATCTCCTGGGAGATCGAACTGTTGGTGGCGACAGCCGTCGATACGAGATAAGGCCCGTCCACCGTCTGGCCGGCAGGGATGGTGTAGACGGTGAGCTGACCGTAGTCGTCGGGATCGGAAGAGGCCGTCATGAAGGCCGTCAGGGTCTGCTTGTCCCCATTTGATGACGGGACGAACGGCTGGACCAGGACGAAGCTCTGTTGGGTCTGTCCGGGCAAGGCGAGCAGCTCGTAGACGGGCATAACGCTTTGCGAGACGCTCGGTACCGTCACCGGGGACGAGAAGGCGCCGGGAAGAGTGGCCACGGTTGTGGTGGCTGAGCCCACTTCTCCCGATGCCGGGTTCTGGGGTATCGCCCACTGCTGGGCCTTGGTGTAAAAGACCGATGCGATCTGCTGGTGATAACTCCGGTACATATTGGTCTGGACGGTGAAGATGTCCTCCGGGTACCTCCAATGGTCAGTTATGCCGGGGATGATGGAGTCGGCCCGGTCCATCTGGGTGAACAGGTGGGGGAAAGCGTTCTTATAAGTTTGTATTATCGGGTCGTTGGGGTCCTGGACAAAGAACCAAATCTTGCCGTTGTACGCATCGACGACCGCCTTTACGGAGTTGCGGACGTAGTTGAACGATTGGTTCAGGAGCCCGCTGTCCTGGGCTACCCGGCTCACGTCTGCCTGCTCGGATGCGGGGAAGTTGTCAGTGGTGGTGTAGGCGTCGACCACCCAGTAAAGACGGCCGTTGAGCGCGACCGGGTAGGGGTCGCTGTCGTACGAGAGGAATGGCGCCACTTTTTGCACCCGCTGGACGACATTTCGGAAGTACAAGATCTTCGCCTGCGGTGTGACCTGCCCCGAGATCAGGATGTTGTAATCACCGAAACTAATGGCAAAAGTCAGCCGGCGAAGGAACCCCCCGATGGCGACCCCACCGGTGCCGTCGTAGTGGTTGGAAATCTGAGCACCCGTGTTCGGGTCTTCGTAGTCAAGCTCGGCCTCGGCCGAGTTCGCTATCACGTAACCGCTGCTCGACTGGGAGTTGTCGTCGAAATAGACCCGGGGTTGCACGGAAAGAGACGGCTGGCCCGTGGGTGGCACCCCGCTAAGCGTGAAGCTCGGGTAACCCGAGGATCCGACCCCTTCATGGTCGGCCGGGGCCACGACGGCGCCATAGCCGTGCGTGTACTGCAGGTGCTGGTTGACCCAGTTGGAAGCGACCCCGGCCTCGTTGAGCTCGCGGGCGGAGATCAGCACCTGGGTTTCTTTGGACGTCCCTCCCTGCGGCGAGCCCAGGTCGTAACGGTCGCTGCTCGGCCCGCTCATGCTGTAGTAGCCACGGAACCCCTGCTCCTTGGTGAAGGTCGAGCCCATGATGGTGGGGTCGAGGAGCGGGACGTTGGAGAGGCTCTGCTGGTTGGCCTGAGCAGTCGGGGAGTTCCCGGTGACCTCCGAAGCCGTGATAGGAGCATTGCCCTGGAAGGGTTGGCTCGTAACGTTCTGGAGGTTATAGGCGAAGGTGGTGGCCGTGATGTTGTCCTGGATGTAAGGAGCTTCCTTCACGTTCTCCGCCGGGTTGACCACCAGTGCCTGCACCAGCGCCGGGTAGACGTTGGCCACCAGGGCCCAGACGATGGCCCACAGGGCGACGGCGACGACGGGTAACAACCAGCCCTGTTGGCGCACGTTGTAGAGGAACAATGCCGCTGCTATGACGGATATGGCGACAAGCAGCACCAGTGCCGGGCGAACGGCATGAACGATCGTGTAGGTCGGACCGTCGACCACGTACTTAGTCGACAGCACCAACGAAAGGCGTTGTAGGTAGTAGTTGACCCCTTGGACCAGCGCCAGGACTGCGAGCAGCACGGACAGGTGGGCCTTGACCCGAGGACTTACCCTCTGCACGGGCGAGCCGGGCCGGATCCCCCCGTTGAGGTAGTGGGCGACCACGCACAGCAGCAGCGTCACCACTAGGGCGGAGAATGCCCAACCGACGGCCCAGTCGAGGAAGGGCAGCCTGAAGACGTAGAAGCCGTCGTTCAGGTGGTTGAGCGGGTCGAGGCCGTTCTTCCATGGTGCCGAGGCCGTCGTGAACGAGGCGGCATTGGAAAAGAGCAGCCAGTTGTTCCACTGCGCATGAGCGCTGAGCCCGCCGATCAGTGCGAAAAGGATGGCCACGACCAAGCGGATCCACTTCATGTGGTTGGCTGCGAGCTGTTGCCACCGGGCCACGAGCTCGTCCCCGGGCGACGCCAGGACGGCACTCGGGGCGAGGCGGTCGGACAGCCATAGGTTCCCCCACAACAAGGCGAAGAAGATCACGCAGAAGGTGGCGCCGAGACCTGCCTCGACGGTGATCGTCTTTGTCCACACCGAGCTGAGGTCGACCGACCGGAACCACAGCAGATCGGTGTAGAAGGAGGCGAGGCGCTGTGCCAGGGCGAGCACAATGATGACGGCCAGGATGACGATGCCGATGGCCCATCTCATGCGGCGGCTGGTCCTGGGAAGGTGTCGCGGTAGTTCAGACTGTGCTCGCATCGGCACCCCGGAGCCTATAGGGGCGGCCAGGGGTGCGCGAGCAGTCGCACGTCTTCAGCTCGCCACGGCCTCAGAAGAGGACGGTAGAGCGCCACCACCAGCTCGCCGTGAACGCTTGCCCACGGGCGCCTTGTCGGGGGCGAGGGCGCACCGGCACCCTGGGTGGGCAGGGGGGTAGAGCTGGCCCGTGGGCCAAGGCTCCGACTTGACCTGCTCGCCGGCCAGCGCGTTGTCCTCACAATCGGGGCACGGGGCATCGGAGGCATCTGCCACCCAGCGCAGCGGCGTACCGTTGGCGAAGGCCAGGTACGAACCACGGGAGAAGGCGGCGGCCACCTCGTCATGAGCAGCCGCTTCTATGCGCTGTGTCTTCCACTCCCGGTAGGCCGCGCCGAGGGCGTCAGCCACTTCGCCGTTGTCCTCGTCCAGGGACTGGAAGGCGAGCTCGAGACGCTGGCGCAGAGGCTCGGCTATGGCCCTGCCCAAGTCCTCCGCCAGGTCGTCCAGGCCTTCGAGGGCAAGATCGGGAGGCACGGTGCCGCCCCACAGGGCGGCCACGAGATTGGCCCCCGCCCGCGCCGCCTCTTCCAGCAACGGCCGGCCCGCTTCCACGAACCGGTCAGGGTGCTCTTCGATGTTGGGCAGGATGTTGGCCGGCGTGGCCGCAACCTTCAGGTTGCGCAGCCGGTCGAGCAGGGAGTTTTGCTCGTCCTGGAGGGCCCGCTTCAGTTTCCTCGCCAAGGAGGCCTCGAGCCGGCCGGTGATCGCGTCGCGCCGACGAAAGAACTCCTGGTCAGCGTTTGTCTCGTCCGGCCCGGGGCCGTGCCCGTTGTCCTCAGCCCCGACCGCGGGGCCCTCGTCTGGCTTGTCGACTGCCGCCACCTCGTCGGGCTGGGCGGACGTGCTCGTTGCGGGGGCTCCCGTGCCGTCGCCATCGGCCTCCTTGCCGGTCACGTCGCTACCGGAAGGCACGAGGCCGTCCTGCTGGTCGAGGGTCTTGCGCGCCGTAGTCGTGGCCTCGGCCCGGCTTGCCCTGATGCGGGCGAACAGTCCCTCCACGTCATGAGGCCCGGTCGCTTCGGCGCCGGCCGGTGCGTCCGGGGTGGCGCCTTCGTCGGTCCCAGTTTTGCCGGTGACGGGGGGAGTGCCAGCTCCCTCCGTGTCTGGCGGGCTGGGCGGGTCGTCTTGGCGAAGGATCCTGACGCTCTCGATGGCATCTTCGGGGGCGACGATGGCCTGGGACTGTCCTGCGCTGTTGCTCTTGAGCTTGGGCCCCTCGGTCGTCGGTCTTTCATGTGTGGTTGGCGCCGGAGCGTCAGGTAGCAAGTTGACAGTGGCCGGCGTGCCTGGTGGCGGCTCGAAGACCGAGCCCGGCACGGACGAGCCCGGCACGGACGAGCCCGGCACGGACGAGCCCGGCACGGAAGGAACGGGGATGGCCACAGGCGGACCGAGTACCGGCGGGCCCAGCACCGAGGGGCCCGTCCCGGACGGTCCAGCCCCCGCCGCTGCCACCTCAGTGGCTTTTGGTGCCATGACCGTGAGCTCACCCACGCCTGTTGAGGCCGTAGGCAGGGGCTTTGCCTCTGCCGGCGACTTCGGGTCGCTGAACGCGGTCAACGCGTCCCAAGTGTCTTCATGGCGAAGGTCGACTGGTTCGTCGGGGCGTTCGACGGCATTCTGGCGGCCCACGGCGTCGGCGGCCGCCCGCGCCTCGGCGTCGGCCCGCTGCAACTCGTCGGTGACCTGGTCAAGGGTGTGGCGGACGACGAGGTAGGCGTCGAGGAGCCGTTCGCGGCCGGCCCGCAACTGCTCTACCTGTACGCTGCCGAGCTTGCGGCGCCGGGCGAGGTCCGTGAGGATTTTCTCTCTCAAGGCCTGGGCCGCTTGCACCGTTTCCTGGTAGTCCCGTCCTGCCGCAGAGGCCATGGAGTCGGCGTCCTGGCGGGCCGCGTCCCTCAACTGTTGTGCGTCAGCCAATGCACTTTCTCGAATATCAGCGGCGACCGCTTCGGCTTCCGAAGTCCGCGTCGCCAGCAGAGATTCGGCTTGAGCGATGAGCTCGTTTGCCTTGGCCTGCGCCGCCGCCAAGACCGTTTGCGCGTTTACTTCTGCCTTGGCCGATATCTCCGTTGCCGCGCTGTGCGCACTGCGCAGGATGCCGGCCGTCTCCTCACCCACCGCCGACATCAAGGTCGCCTCGTCCATCTGGGGGTGGGCGGCGCGCTCTTCGGCCTCCCGCCGGGCAGATTCTGCGCCTTCGTAACGCTCCCGCAGAGCTCGCACTTGCTCTGCCACCTGGCCGAGGAACTGCTTGACCTCCTCGGGGTCATAACCCCGCCAACTCTGAGCGAAACGGCGCCCCTCGATCGTGTCCGCCGACATCTCAGGGACATCAACGTGGCGGGGACGGAGAGGGTCAGTCGGCATGACCCAACAGCCTAGGCCCGCCCCGCCTGCGTTTGTGGAACCCTGCCGGCCCTTTTCGGCCTAGACAATGCATTTACCGCATATCGTTGCGGACGGTCCCACTGGGGGGGGTTAAGCTTTGCCCGCGCTCGACAATCCGGGCACATCGCCCCCATAGCGTTGTCGGAGGATTTGCAGCACCTGGCTCAGCGATGTGACGGGCACCACGACGAGGTGGTGGCCGGCGACGCTCTCGGCGTCTTGGTACTCCGCTTGGGGCACGAAAAACACCTGGGCGCCTGCTTTTTCGACGGCAGCCGTCTTTTCCTGGACCCCGCCCACCTGACCGACGTCTCCGGCCGCGTCCATCGTCCCGGTGGCGGCGACCTTGTGCCCGCCCGTCAACTCACCGTTGGACAGCGAGTCCATGATGGCGAGGGTGAAGGCCAGGCCGGCCGAAGGGCCGCCGATCTCACCGGCCTCCACCGACACCGGGAAAGGAAGCTGGAGCTTTACCCGGTCCTGGACCTCTACCCCCAGGTACGACTTGCCCTCGAAGCCTTGGGCGACGACGCTCGCCGGAGGGCGCGTCAGGCGGACCTTGATGCGCTTGACGCCACCGCCTGCGGCCGGGTAGTCGGTCAAGACCACCACCGTCCCCGCCGGTACGGGCGCCAGCGCTTTGCCAAACTCCTGAAAGCTGAGCACAGGCCGACCATTGACGGCAGTGATGACGTCGTTGCAATTGATACCCGCCTGCCAAGCCGGCGTCGAGCCCAGGACTTCGTCGACCTGGACACCATCAGGGATTTCGGCGACCTTGTAATCCAGACGCGCCAGAGCCGCCAAAGCGGCGTACTGGTCGGCCGAGACCATTTCCTGAGTGTCCTGGCAGCCGAGCTCTGAGGTCGGCGTCGTGCCGACGTACTCGGCCGCGGGGACCATCTGGTCCTGCTTGCCGAGCAGGCCGAGTTCCCACTCCGCCCAGTCCACCGGTCCGGCCTGGCCCACCTCGACGTCCACCATAAGCAGCGAGCCTTTTACGGGGTGAGCCTTGCCCGCTGGAAGTACGAGCCGGACGCAGGGAGTGCCGTCGGGAAGGGCCAGCTCGCCGTCGCCGCCGGTGCGGCACTGGGTGCTCGTGGTTATCAACGGGGCCGTTCCCGGGGAGAAAAGGTAGTAGCCGTTGGCCTCGTGCACGGCGATAGCGGTAGGCACCCCGACGACGATGGCCACCAGTAGGACCAGGCTCACCAGAAAGCCGGGCCACCGTGTCCCGGGCCCGGGCCCCGCCGGGCCGTCCGGGCTCGGTACAGTCATTTGGATGTCGTTCATCGCCCGGACTGCACCATGCTCTTCCCAGGTTGCCATGTGACCCTGCCGTTGCGGCTACCGTTCCGGGCGGCTGTGCCCGGGCCACGCGCCTCGTTGGTCATGGCTCTAGTCGTCCTGGTCCGGCCTGATGGCACTCGGTCCTGACCCCACGAGACCAGACGCGGCGCGCCGCCGGACGGTCGTCGTGGCTGGTCACACCGGGCAGGAGACCGTAGCCCGCGGCGCTCTGCACGACCCGTCCCCAGGGGCACGTGGGAGCGCGCTCAACGCCCTGGCCAGGATGGGGTCCCTCCAAGCGCAGGACATCATCAGGGCGATGGCTGACCCGCAAGAAGGGGTCCGACGACGGGCGTGCGAGGTTGCCGGTCGTAGGGGGAGGGCCGACCTGGGCCCAGAGACGGCCACGCTGGTGGACGAGCTGGTGATTGTCCTTACAGACACGGCCGCGTCGGTGGTGGAGGCGGCCTGCTATGCGCTGGGCGAGCTCGGTGGCGTCGAACAGCCGGCCGGCGTAGCGGCGGCCCTCAGTACAGTGGCGACGGGCCACGGCGACCCCCTGTGCCGGGAGGCGGCCGTAGCCGCCCTCGGGGCCCTGGGCCAACCCGACGGCCTGGTGGCCGTGCTCAGCGCTCTGGGGGACAAGGCGGCCGTCCGGCGCCGGGCGGTCATCGCCCTGGCAGGTTTCGAGGATGCTTTCGACGGCGACGAAGTGCAAGGGGCGCTCCGCAAAGCCGTTAGTGACCCCGATTGGCAGGTCCGCCAGGGAGCCGAAGACGTGCTCGGCCAGCGCACCCGCCCCGGGCCCCGCCCGAGCCAGACCTGACCGGCCCAGACCGGACCGGCCCAGACCTGACCGGCCCAGACCTGACCGGCCCAGACCGGACCGGCCCAGACCGGCTGAGGACCAAAAGGCCACGCGCCTTCAACTAAGAAGCAGGTCGTGCACGGCGTCGAAGTTCTCGATGCACTTGCCGGCCCCCATGACCACGCATTCGAGAGGGGCTTCGACCAGTTTCACCGGCAGGCCAGTCTCCTCTGACAGCCTTCGGTCGAGGCCCTTGAGCATCCCTCCGCCTCCGACCAGGTGAAGGCCCTGGGTGAGCAGATCCTGTGAAAGTTCGGGTGGGGCCGACCCGAGGCAGCGCAGCACGGCGTCGACGATGGCCCCGACCTGCTCCTCGATGGCTTCCCGGACCTCTTCGGGGGCGAGGATGACGGTCTTGGGCAACCCGCTCATCAGGTCGCGTCCCCGGACTTCGGCCTTGACGGAGTCGTCCAAGGGCCACGCCGAACCGATCGCCACCTTGATCTCCTCTGCCGTGCGTTCCCCGATGGCGATGCCGTACTCCCGGCGCACGTAGGCCTGGATGGTGGCGTCGATGTCGAAGCTGCCCACCCGGATTGCCTCCAGGGCGACGACACCCCCCAGGGAGATCACGGCGGTCTCGGTCGTCCCACCCCCGATGTCGCACACCATGTTCCCCAAGGGCTGGTGAATGGGCAAGCCGGCACCGATGGCGGCGGCCGTGGGCTGCTCGATCAGGCTCACACTGTTGGCCCCTGCGGCCCGGGCTGCTTCTTCGACAGCCCTACGCTCGACGGCGGTAATGGCTGACGGGACGCAGATCAGTACGCGGGGGCGCCCGAAGCGAGAGATCCCGGCCCGTTTGAGCAACAGTTCGATCATGCGTTGCGTGATATCGAAATCCGTGATAGCCCCCTTGCGCAGGGGCCGTACCGCCACGATGTAGCCGGGCGTGCGCCCGATCATCTGCCACGCCTCCCGGCCCATGTTGAGCACAGTGTTGGTCCGGCTGTCGAGAGCGATGACGGTCGGTTCGTTCAAGACGATGCCGCGTCCTTTGGCGTAGACGAGCGTATTGGCGGTCCCCAGGTCTATTGCGAGATCCCTAGACAGCGTCAGTCCCCCCTCTCGGTGATCTGGCGGGTCGGAGTTCGGGTGCCTTGTCCGGGCTCGGGCGCGCCTGGTCGGGGGCCGGGCGATGGGGAGGTCGATGAGCAGGTGCGACAGCCTGAAGCGAACGCGAGAACTCCGCCATACCGACTTCCATAGATTTTGGCCGGCGCGACAAGACAACGATAATGGCGATAATCAGGGCAGCTGCCACGACGGCCCCCGCGATCCACGCCAATGTCGACCACTGCAGGGACGTATGGGCCACTGGCTTGGCTGCAGCGATCAAAACGCCCACTCGACTTCTCAACTTCCTATTTGGCTCGCATGGTCGGTCCCGCTGAAACCTGGCACTGCGGCAGTTTCAATTGGGTGCGCGTCAAGACCCCATGAACTGCCGCCCTCCCATGTCTCGCGTTTCCAAATGGGGACGGTCGTCTTTATCGTATCTATTCCGAAACGAGCCGCGTCGAAAGCTTCGCCACGATGTGGGGCGGAGACGGCGACGACAACCGATACCTCGGTCGGCAGGAGCGGGCCGGTCCGGTGCACCATGGCGACTCTCCCCGTGCCTGGCCACCGCCGGCGCAGCTCGACGGCCGCCGCGTGTACCTTTTCGAGCGCCAGCTGGTCGTAGGCTTCGTACTCGAGCGATGCGACGTTCGGCCTGCCTTCGGAGTGGTCGCGCACCGTCCCGAAAAAAACCACTCCGGCCCCACAGCTCGGGAGCACCACCCAGGCCGCGAGCTGCTCTACAGCCAGGGGCTCCCTGGAGAGCGCTAACCAGTCGTCCCCTTCGGGAGCCAACAGCACCGCCTCATCCTAGGTCTCGAGGCTCTCTCAAGTCTAAAGGCTGGTCAGAGCCTTCCGGGGCTGGCGGGAGGGCGACTTCAACGCCGTCGGGTACACCGGTAACCTCGGTCTTCAGGATGGATCCAGACGAAGAGCAGTCTCCCGCGCCGGGCGAGGAGCCGGATGACGACCGGCCCGGCCGCCCGTGGCTGCCGCCCGACGACCGCTTGTGGCGGCATCCCTCAGAAGTCCGGGTCAACCCTGCCTCTAGCCCCCCGGCTGAGACGGCCGGCATCCTCCGCGTCTGGGCTAGGCGGGTCGAGCTGCGGATATGGTTCCTCGGGCTCGTCGCCGGTGTCGTGGGCGCCCTTGTCTGTACCGTGGTCCTGTTAGCTACTGGCGCCGTCGGTACCCAGCCCACCGTGTTGACCGAGAGGCCGACGGCGACGGTGGCGGTGGCGCCGACAGCGACAGACAGCGCCTCCAGCGCGACGGCGGTGCTGCCCCAGGTGGAGCCGTCCGTGGTCGGCTTGAGCGTGAACGGCGCTCAGGGAGTGGAATCCGGGTCCGGGATAATCGTCAGCACCACCGACCAGTACTGTTATGTGCTGACCGACAGCGCCCTGTTCCAAGAGGCGGGGCCAAATAGCCAGGTCCAGGTGGTCTCCAACTCCGGTCAGCAAAAGGCGGGCTACCTGGTCGGCACCGACCCCTCGGCTGGCATCGCCGTGGTACGGGTCGTTTTCCTACCGCTCAGCAGCCAGAGCACAGTGGACCTCGGCAGTGTCGCCAATACCGAGACCGGCGAAGAGGTGTACTCGGTGGGGTCGCCCTTTATGGCTGGGTCGTCCAATGGTTCGTACTTCGCCGAGGGCTACATGATCGACACCTCTAGCTACCTTCAACCCGTGAACGGCGCCGCCGACGCCATGTTTTCGATGCTGGTGGCCGATATTTCGGTGGATACCTCCGCGTATGGGGGAGCGCTCGTCGACGCGGCCGGCGACGTCATCGGGATCACCAACCCTGTCACCGGGCCCCTGGTCCGGACCGGGCTGACTTACGTAACACCGATAGACACGGCCATGGCCGACGTAACTTACATGATCAAGTACGGCAAGGCGGAGCCGCACCCCTGGTTCGGGGTGCTGCAAGCCAACGACATTTCGGGGGCGGGGCTACCGCACGTGACCACTTCGGGCGTCGTGCAAGTCGACACCGTCGCCTCGGGCAGCCCGGCGGCGAAGGCCGGGATAGCCGACAGCGACATCATCGTCTCGATGGGCGGCAAAGGCACCTCCTCGGTCGGCGAGCTCATCTCGTGGATGGCCGACGCCAAGCCGGGACAGGTCGTAAGTGTGGACTGGCTCGCCAACGGCAAGCTCCGAGAATCAGATATCACCCTGGGTGACCAACCCGCCTCTGCCAGCCCTAGCTGAGCAGCGGGCATAGTTCGCCCGAGGCCACCCGGCACTGGGCGCCCAACCGGCCTTCAGCGCCGGTGGCGCCACCAGGCGGCGCTGCCCGCTCCGGCGGCGAGCATGGCGGCCGCGCCGGCCCCAAGCGTCAGGGAGACCCGCAACCCGGTCGGCAGCTCGTCCCAGTGGGCGCGCTTATCGCTCACCACCAATGCTTGTTCGGAGTTGTACTCGGGCTCCCAGCCGGTCATGCGCAGCTTGTCGCCGGCGATGACCCAGGAGTGCTCGGCGTAGGCCCGGGCCCCGGGAGGCGCTCCGCTACGCCAAAGGCGCCAGCGCCAATCCGACAATGCCGACCGCCACGTCGCGGGAAGGGGGAGCATGGCCGAGCCCCCGGCCAGCGCGCCGGCGATCTCTTCCTGGACACCGCTGTCCGGCGCAACGTTGTACGTGCCTGAAAGACAGTGCCGGTAAGTGTGCGCGACAGCCTCGGCCAGGTCGTCTATATGCACGTACTGGACGGCGCGGCCCTCTGATCCCAGCTGAGGCTTCCTGCTGGCCGCCAAGGCCTGGTACAACGGGGGCTCAGTGGAAGAGCCGACGGTGCAGGCCGGCCGGAGGAGGGCGACCGCGACCTCGGGGTGCTCGTGCGCCCAGCGTTCGACGAGCACCTCGGCCGCCCTCTTTTCGGTCGCGTAAGCAAACTCGGGGTTGGGCCTGGCCCCCATTTCCTCGGTCAGGGGCACCGGGTTGTCTGGCCAGGCGCCATAGACAGTCGCGCTTGAGAGGTGGACCAACTGGCTCGGCTCGATCGCCTCTGTGGCATCGAGCACGTGGCGCAGCGCCTTAAGGTTGTTCCTGCCCTCGGGTTCCCAGGCCAGGTGCAAGACGGCCGTCGCCTGCTTGGCCACCGCAGCCAGCTCGTCGGCCGCCGTCGGGGCCGTCAGGTCGATGGTGTGCGGCTCTACCTTGGGCGCACTAGCCGGCGTGGGTACCCGGTCAACGGCCAGGACCCATTCGACTGAGTCTCTGGCCGCCAAGTTAGCGGTGACCCGGCGCCCCAGGTTGCCTGCTGCACCTGTTACCAACACCGTTGTCATGACCGATCGGCCACCGGACGACGGCCGGCTGCTTTGGCGCCGGCGGGAAATGACGCTGCCCGATAACCGACCCCGGTCCCACCGTCCGACATATGAGGGGGATGTCCTTCCTACGGATCTCTTGGCCACGGTTAGCAGCCTCGGGCCGAGCGCATGGCAATGTCGGCCCGGTGACCCAACAGACTAGCGCCCGCCCCGACCGGTAGTCTTCAGGAGTGGCCCTCGGCACTGCCCGCGTTGAGACGGTGGACCGTTGTGGCCCTACGGGGCCCCGGGCCGGCGCCATCCCCGTTGAGGGCCCCGAGTGAGCGACCCCTCCCAGTTTGCCGGCGGGGGCCCGTTCGGGGACCTCCTGCGGAACCTGGCCCGCCTTCTCACCGCCCAGGGCCCTATCAACTGGGAGGTGGCCCGTCAGCTGGCCGTTTGGACGGCCACGGAAGGAAGTTCCGAACCCAACCCGGACCCTCTGGCGCGAATCCGTACCGAAGAACTGCTGAGGGTGGCGGACATGCACGTGGCCGAAGCCACGGGTATGGCAACTTCGCGGCGGGGCTGGCTTGCTTTGCGGTGCGTGACTCGGGCCGAATGGGCTTCCGCGACCCTCGAGTCCTGGAGGCCGGTGCTCCTGCGTCTCGCCTCCGCGCTCGGTCCCGGCCTGTCGCCCCCGTCTCCGGCGGCCGAGGGCAACGCCATGGACCAGTTGCTCGGGAACCTGCCGCAGGTTATCGGTCCCCTCGTCCTGGGGGCGCAGGCAGGCACCATGGTCGGGAACCTGGCCTCCCGGGCGCTGGGCCAGTACGACGTGCTCGCCCCGGCGCCCAAAACCGACGAATTGCTGGCCGTCCCTGACGTCGTCGACGGCTTTGCCAAGGATTGGGACCTGCCTGTTGACGACGTTCGCATGTATGTATGCCTACGGGACGTTGTCGTCCATACGGTCCTTAGCCGGCCGTCGGTGGACGAAGCCTTTCAGAGCCACCTGTTGGCCTACGCGGGGGCTTTCCACATCGAAATGGACGCCATCGAGCAGCGGTTGGGCAGTCTCGACCCGAACGACCTGCTTTCGCTGCAACAGTCTCTGGGCGACCCCGAAACTCTCATCGGCGACATTCAGAGCGACGAGCAGCGCCGGCTATTGGTGCCTTTCCGTGCCTTGCTGGCAGCCATTTCGGGTTATACGGACTTTGCCATAGACAAGGTGGGAAAGCGCCTAGTGGGGTCCTACCCTCTGGTGAGCGAGGCGTTCCGGCGCCGTCGCCTCGACGACGGCCCGGGGCAGCGGGTGCTCGGCAAGTTGCTCGGCATAGAACTGGACCAGGCGACCATCGACCGGGGGCACGCCTTTGTGACAGGCGTGCTCGAGCGAGCGGGCGAAGAGGGCCTGGCCCGGCTGTGGGAGAGCCCTTCGGGTTTGCCGACGCCGGCCGAGGTGGACGCCCCGGGCCTTTGGTTGGCTCGCACCGAGCTTCCCGATCAGCTCTAACGGCCGATCAGCTATACCGGTTAGCCCCGCTTTTCTGCGGGCTGAGCGGTAGGGGGCCTCGGCGCAGAACCGGGCCACCACGCGGGCAGGGTGCCTCGACGGGCGCTCACGGAGCCGCGCGCAAAAGCGAGAGCGCCGAGCAAGCCGATCCCGCCAATGGTCACGAACCCGGTCGAAAGAGCCATGGGCACCAGGACGGCCAGCAAGCCGCCCATGGCCCAGGACAGCTGGAAGCCGCTTTCGAAGCGGGCGAACGCACGCCCCCTGGCGAGCGGAGGCACGTCACGCTGCACCATCGAGTCGAAAGCCAACTTGCCCGAGCCGGCCGCCAGGCCGATGCCGGCAGCGATAAGAACGGCCACCGCCCAGTGCCGGCCCCAACTGATAAGGCCGGCGCTGACGCCTACGACGCCCACGACGACCGAGGACGACGTCAACATCCACTCCTCGGCGGCGTAGCGGCGGAGCTTGGGGGCCAGCAGGGCCCCGGCCACGTTGCCGACCTGGCTGGCCCCCAATGCCAACCCGTACCAGACGAGGGCGGCCTCGTCTCGTCGGAACGTGAAGACGAGAAGGAACGTCACGAAGCCCGTGACCGCGCGCAGGCCGGCTGTGGCTACGGCGGCGAGCTGGAGACCGCCAGGAGGTAGTCCCACGGGTTGGGGCTCGGCCCGGGGCGGCGGTATTGTCACCACCGTCGGTCCGGCCGCCCGTCCCAGTGGGGTGGAAGGGACTGCCGCCGGCGCCCTGGTCAAGTCGCGCAGCTTTGTCGCGCCCCACGCACAGGCCAGGTAGACAACGATGTCGAAGCGCAGGACCCAGGCAGAGTCGAACAAGGCCAGCAGGGCCGCGCCCGCTCCGCCGGCCACCATGCCGGCGGCCGAGCCGCCCACGGACAGCTTGGAGTTGGCCAGCACCAGCTGTTCGGGCCGGTCGACCGCACCGGGTACCAACGCCGCCCTGGTCACCAGGTAGAGCTTCGAAAACACGAGGGTGAAGAAGGCGACCGGGAACAGGAGCAGCGAGTGGGCCCAGAAAGCCATGAACAAACAGCAGATGGCGCGTCCGACGGCCGAGAAGATGACCATGGCCCTCTTGCCACCTCGGGCGCGCTCCACCAAGGGCCCGAGCAGAGGTCCGACGATGGCAAAAGGCGCAACGGTCAGTGCCAGTGACAAGGCCACCCGGGACTGTGCGGCTCGCACCGAGACATCGAAGAAGATAGACCCCGCGAGGGCGATGGCCACGACAGCATCGCCGGCCGAGGAGAGCCCATGGACCACGGCGAGGCGCAGGAAAGGCGCTCTCCCTGCAGGCTTGTCCCCTATGGCGACGGCCCGGGGCGCGCCCCGCGGGACGATCGGGCCGGGCCCCAGGACCGGGGCCGTAGCCCGCTCGACCGGGGGGTAAAGGTAGTAGGGGTACCGGGCCCCCCGTGTGGCAACGGGCAAGGCCCGACTGACCAGCACTCGCTTCGCCGCGAGCCACCTTCCACGGCCCTGGCGCCGCACGGCTCGCACCTTAGTGAGAGTACTGCGGTGGGGCCCCGACCAGGCTCCCGGGCCGGGGCCGCCGCCTTCACTACCGGGCCCGAGGAGCGGGTCGTCCAAGGCCCTGGCGGGCCCGGGGAAAATGGTCTCCCCCGCTCGAGTACAAACCCGTCGCCCCCGCGCCGTAGGCGGGCGTCGTCCTGTCTCAAGTGATGCCCTAGAGCAGCCGAGGCACCGTATATGGCAGAAAATCCGTCCGGGCCCCAAGCTTCAACCGCGGTAGGCAGTTCGTCGGCGGAAGGCCCGCTTCGCGCCCGTCTGCCCCAGGCTCAGGCCGAGAACATACTCGCGTCTTTGGCCGGCCGGTCGAGCGCCCCGCCCGTGCCGGTGCACAACGGGCACGTGGTGGCCAAACCGACCGGGGGTCCGCAGGGTGGGGCCGAGCCCAGGGCCCAGGCCGGCCCGCGTGCCACCGGGCTGGCGCCCGGGCCCGGCACCGCTCCCGCCGGTCCCCAGCCGGCGTTGGGCTCGGCGAGGCCGCAGTCGCCGGTGGGCTCGGCCACGGCCAAGCCGGCCAGCCCCCGCGCAATGGGGAGCGCGGACCATGCCCGGCCCGGCAGCGCTGAAGCGAGACCAAAGGACCGTGACCCGAAAGGTGGCGGTACTGCCGACGGCGACCGGGGGACGGACCGGGCCCCAGGCACAGGCCGCCCGACCGACCCGTACAGCAACGACATCTTGCCGGACCGGCCCAAGGCCCGCTTCCGCTTCAGGCTGCGCTGAGTTAGCGAGGGTCAGTCCGGTTTGGCGATCTCGAGCTTGTAGCCCAGGCCCCGGATCGTGGTGATCCGGTGCGGGCGAGAAGGGTCGTCCTCGATACGCGCCCGAAGGCGCTTTACGTGCACGTCGAGGGTCTTGGTGTCGCCCACATAGTGAGGCCCCCACACGCGGTCGATGAGCACCTCCCGGGTGAGGACCCGGCCGGCGTTGGTCATCAGCAGTTCGAGCAGTTCGAACTCCTTGAGGGGAAGGCTGACAAGTTGCTCCCGGAGGTAGACCTCATGACGCTCGGGGTCAAGGCGCAAGCCACCGACTTCGAGCACTTCCCCCACGTCGACGACCTCATCGGAGGGTGGGGTCCGTCGCAACACGGCTCGCATGCGGGCGACGAGCTCGCGCAGGCGATAGGGCTTGCTCACGTAGTCGTCGGCACCCACTTCGAGGCCTACAACGGTGTCGATCTCGCTCGTCTTGGCCGTGACCATGATGATCGGAGTGCGCGAACCGCCGGCCCTGATCGTGCGGCAGACGTCAATGCCCGAAACCTTCGGCAGCATGAGGTCGAGCAGCACCAGGTCGGGCCGGATGGCCGCGAACTTCTCCAGGGCCTCGGCACCGTCGGTGGCAACCTCCACTCGGAAGCCTTCGCGCTTCAGACCGACGACCAGAGCTTCGACGAACGATGGCTCGTCCTCCACGAGAAGGACAGTCACCTGCTCAGCCATGAGGAAGCTCCTGGTCGGTAGCGGGAATGCGCAAAGTGAAAACCGAACCTTCACCCTCGACGGACTCGACGGTGACATCGCCGCCGTGGTAGGCGGCTACGTGCCGGACGATAGCCAAGCCGAGCCCCGTCCCACCAGTTGAACGCGAGCGGGCTCGGTCGACCCGGTAGAAGCGCTCGAAGATCCGCTCCTGGTCACGTCGCGGTATACCGATGCCCTGGTCTCGCACCCACAGGCAGGCGCGGTTGGCGCGCCTCTCGCCACCCACGGCCACGGCCGCACCCGGTTCGGAGTACTTGATGGCGTTGTCGACGAGGTTGGCCAGCGCCGACACCAGGTCGCGCCGGTTGCCGGTCACCCACAACCCCGGGCTCAGCGGGGAGACCTGAAGCGTTATACCTCTCGCCGTGGCCTGGTCGTAGAAGCCGTCCACGGCTTCGTCGAGGACCGCGGACAGAGCGACCGGTGCCAGCGTCCCCGTCCCCCCGGCTTCGATGCGCGACAGGTCGAGCAGGTCGTCGACGATCCGTGAGAAGCGCGTGGCTTCGGCCCCTACCCGAGCGGTGAGCCGGACGACCACATCTGGGTCCTCCTCGCCGTCGAGAGTTTCGGCCAGAAGGCTCAACGCCCCCAGGGGCGTCTTCAGCTCATGGCTCAAATTGGCCACGAAGTCGCGGCGTACGGCCTCCAGCCGGCGCAGTTCGGAAACGTCGTCGACCAGCGCCACCGCCCCCACGGGTTGGCCTTTTCCCCCCAGGGGAAAGGCCCTGATCTCCAAGGTATGCCGAGTGGGGGAGTAGAGGTCGAGCGTCTCCTCGTGGTACGAGCCCGTGAGCGCTCGGCCCAAGGCCGCCTCTATCGCTTTGTCGGCGAGTAGGTCACCGTCCCGGGCGTTTACGAGCTCGCGGGCCGGAGCATTGCGCAGGAGGACGATACCGTCCTCGTCGCACACGACGATCCCCTGGCTGGCCTTGTCCGCCGCCTCGACCAGTAAGGCGAGCAGGAGAGCGCTCCTTGGCCCGGCGTTGCCTAGTGACGCTGCTGCGCTCAAGTCGCGTCCACCACCACCGGGGCGTAGTACTTGGCCGAGGTGAACGAGCCCTTGCGGCCGTCGAGGGCCCACACCGAGCCCTTCGCCTGGCGGGGGTTTTGCCCGAGGTCTAGGCGGTCCTCGTCCGCCAGCGCCACCAGGATCTCGGCGATAACGTCCCCGTGCGTACAAACGACGACCTCCTGGCCGGCCACGGCCCGGACCAGGCGCACCGCGACCGAGCTCTGGCCCTCGACCAGGTCATCGGTCTCCTCCACGCTCAGGTGCTGAGCCGAAGCCACGGGGCCCACCGTCTGCAGGCAGCGCAACGAGGGGCTGGACAGGACGCGCGCCCGGGGGGCGAAATTGCCCATGATCGCCACGAGCCCTTCGGCTTGGCGCAGGCCATGAGGGGAAAGGGGTCGAGCACCGTCGTCGCCGTCCCAGTCTTTGCGGGGTTTGGCTTGGGCATGGCGCACCAACAGAAGCGGCACCACTTAAGTGTTGCAGAATGCCGACCGACGCGAAACGGCGGTGCATAGTGAGGGTAAAGGACCACTGAAAGTGGTCTCGGCGCGGAAAGGAATGCCGACCGGCCGCAGGTCGGCCCGCGACCCGCGCTGGGCCGGAGGACCGCCTTAGCGTGGTAGACGTGCATTCGCGAGGAGTACCGCGCCTCACCGGCGGCGGTCGGCTGCTGAGAGAGGTGGGCCTGGCGCTGGTCACGGCCGGTTTGGTGGTCCTTCTTTTCGTGGTGTACGAGCTGGTCGGGACGAACCTGACCGAGGAGCACAGCCAGAGCCAGCTCGCTCGGGCCTTCAATGCTGCGGTCGCCGCGGCCCGGCTGGCGCCGACGCCCGCTACGGCCCGTCCGGCGGGCCACGGGGCCGCCACGGGCAAGGTAGGTCCCGGCTCGGGCGCCACGGCGAGGTCCCGTCGGCGTCACGCGACCTCCTCCGGGCACGCCAAGGGCTCCATCGTCGCCGGGACACCGGCTGCTCCCACCGTCTCTCTTCCGGTCCCGCCGCCCGGAGGGGCGCTCGACCATCTGGTCATTCCCGCCATCGGGGTCGACCGCTACGTGGTGGAGGGAGTCGCCGAGCTCGACCTCCAGATGGGACCGGGCCACTACCCGGGGACGCCCCTGCCCGGCCAGGACGGCAACGTTGGGATCGCCGGTCACCGGACGACCTTCGGGGCCCCGTTCTTCCGCCTGAACGAGCTCGTACCGGGCGACTTCATTTACCTCACGGACACCTCCGGTACGACGTGGGTCTATGACGTCATACGCCAGTGGGTAGTGCCTCCCTCCGACACCGCCGTCCTCGACGGCACTCATCTGCCCGAGCTGACCCTCACGACCTGCAACCCCCGTTTCGAAGCCACGACGCGCCTAGTCGTGCGCGCTGACCTGGTCAAGGGGCTCCTCCGCGGCACGCGGTTGGCCGGTAAGCTGCCCGCGTCCGCGCCCCGCACAGCGACGGCGCGAGAGCCCGGCTCCCCGAGGACCACCCCACCGCCGGTAACGTCGCCGACGCCCGTCCACCCGGCAACCAAGGGCACGGTCCCGGTCACGACCAGCTCCAAGGGAGCTTCGAGGACGTCGACCACTGCGCTGAGCAAGTCGGGCCAAGGGCCGGGTGGTCCCGGGGCTGACTCGCCCACAGTGGGACCGGTCGCCGCTTCGGCGAGCTCGAGCGGGAGCGGGGCGTGGGCCGGTGCGCTCGGTTGGGGGGCGCTCGCTTTGCTGGGTTGGGCACTGACCCGCATCGTGGCCAGCCGCCGGTACCACTACGCCAAGGTGGGTGTCCTGGTGTGCGGGGCCTTAATCTGCCTCGTCCCTCTGTGGTTCAGCTTTACCAATGTCGTCGACCTTTTGCCGGCGAACCTCTGAACGGGAGACCATCTCCTCGAAGGCATCGAGCACGACGACGTCCCGGGCGTAGCTGAGGCGCCGACGGGCGGCGTGCAGGGCTGACCAGCGCACGTCGTCCACCTCGTGCTGGCCGGAGGGAGCGGGGAGAAGATCCTGGGCGCCGTGGCCGGCGGCGCGGCCGGGGACGACTGTCATCGCCCAGTACCGGACGACCTTATTGCGACCGTCGGCGTCAAGGTAAGTGGTGCTGGGCAGGGCCGGGCCGAGGCGGCAGACAAGGCCGGTCTCCTCCCTCACCTCTCGTAGAGCCGTGCCCTCGTCGCTCTCAAGAGGCTTCGCCTTTCCCTTGGGCAGGGCCCAGTCGTCATAGGCGGGGCGGTGCACCAGGACCACTTCCAGGCCGGATGGCACCCGCCGCCAGACCACTCCGCCCGCCGCCCGTACCGGCCCCGGCAGGGCCGTCTCGCCGCTGGCGGCCGGCGCCTCGTTCTGAGACGGGGTCTTCGGCGGGGGCGAGGCGTAGCTCACTCGATCTCGACCAGCCGTTCACCGGAGCCTCTTCGCTTGCTACGCGACAGAGCGAGCTCTTGGAAGTGCCGCTGAGCATTGAAATGCTTAGTGACGGGCACCTTCTCCCAGGTGCCGGCGGCCGACAGCTCCCAGGCCAGCTCGTCGTCGGCCAGGACCACCTCCAGGATCTCCCGTAGGCGTACCTGGATCTCCTCGGACGTGACGTCGACGAGGGCCTCGACCCGTCGGTCGAGGTTGCGTTCCATCATGTCGGCCGAGCCCAGAAGGTAGCGGCCGCCGGCCGGGAGACTGAGCCCTACCCTGGCGGGCGGTTTGGCCAGGGCGCCGACGCCTTCACTGAAATAGAAAATTCGGGAATGTTCCAGGTAGCGCCCCACCAGTGAGCGTACCCGGATATTCTCCGACAGGCCGAGGACACCGGGCCGGAGGCAGCACATGGCCCGGATTATCAGGTCGACCTGCGTGCCCGCTTGTGACGCGGCATAAAGGGCGTCGATAACCTTGCGGTCCACCAGGTTGTTCAATTTCCAAACGATCCTGCCGTCCGCCCCGTACGAGCCCTCTTTTTCGATCAGCTCGATCATTTTCGAACGCAGGGCAAAAGGAGCGACGATCAGTTGGCGGTATGTCGCCTGCCGGCTGTAGCCGGTGAGGAAATTGAACAGGTCCGTCAGGTCCTCGCCGACGGACGGGGAGGCGGTGAGTATACCTACGTCCTCGTACAGGCGGGCCGTGGACGAGTTGTAGTTGCCGGTCCCGACATGGCAATAACGGCGGATGTGGCCACCTTCTTCGCGGACCACCAGCGAGGTCTTGGCGTGTGTCTTCAGCCCGATCAGCCCATAAACGACGTGCACGCCCACCTGCTCGAGCGCCCGGGCCCAGCCGATGTTCGCCGCTTCGTCGCCCCTGGCCTTGAGTTCCACCAGGGCCGCGACCTGCTTACCTCTTTCGGCGGCACGTATGAGGGCGGTGACGACAGGGCTGTCACCCGAGGTCCGGTACAACGTCTGTTTTATGGCCAGGACCCCGGGGTCACGGGAGGCTTTTTTGACGAAAGCTTCTGTGGAGAGCGCGAAGCTCTCGTAAGGGTGGTGCAAAAAAATGTCGCCTTCGGCTATGGCGGCGAAGATGTCCTGGGGCTCGTCTTCTCGGGCGACTAAACGGCTTGGCATCACCGGCGAAAAAGCTTCGTCTTTCAGGTCCGGCCGATCGAGCTGGTGCAGACCCCACAGGCCTCCATAATCAAGCAGGCCATCGATCTCGTAGACGTCCTCGGGGCGTAGGTCCAGCTCCCGCATAAGCAGTTCGCGGACCTCAGAGCTGAACGTCGGCTCCACTTGAAGGCACACGGCCCGTCCGAACCGCCGCCGCCGCAGTTCCATTTCGACCGCTTCGAGCAGGTCGTCTGCTTCTTCTTCGGCCAAAGTCAGGTCGGCATTGCGGATCACCCTGAACCCATGGCAGCTCTCTATCTCCATGCCGGGGAAGAGCTCGGCCAGGAACGCGGCAATGACCTGTTGCACGGCGACGAAGCGCTCGTTGTCCGGAAGCGCCAGGAACCCCGGCAGAAGGGGCGGGATCTTGACCCTGGCAAAACGCCGCTCGCCGCGTTGAGGGTCACGCACCATCACCGCCAGGTTGAGCGAGAGGTTGGATATGTAGGGGAAAGGGTGGCCCGGATCGACACCGAGGGGTGTCAGGACGGGGAACATCTGGGCTTCGAAGACGGACTCGGCGTAGGCCATGTCCTCGGGGCCGAGCGAGCGCCAAGGCACCAGGCGGCAGCCGCGCACGGCCAGGCTGGGCACGACCACGTCGTTGTAAATGCGCGCTTGCTCGCGGAGCATTCCCTCGACTTCGATGCGGATGGCTTTTAACTGGTCGAGCACCGACAGCCCGTCCTGCGCCGTGCCCGAGAGGCCGGCGGCGAGCTGGTCCTTGAGCCCGGCCACCCTGACTTGGAAAAACTCGTCCAGGTTGCTCGAAAATATGGCCAGGAACTTCGCCTGCTCGAGCAGGGGTTGTTCGGGCGCTTCGGCCAGGGCCAGGACGCGCCGATTGAATTCAAGCCAGGAGAGCTCTCGGTTGATGTAGCGGCGTCCGTCGCCGACGGTGCCCTCCTCGGCCTTGCCCTCCACGGGCGTGACCGTCCGGGGCAGATGCTCTTCGAGCGCGTCTGCACCCGGGGCGGCCGACATACCGCTCACGCTACTGCGCGCATTTGCTCAAAGCTGTTGATCTGCCCCTCAGCCGCCCGTCGTGCCGACGAAATCGTCGTCGTCCTCCGGTACACCGAGGTCCCACTGGAGCAGCACGTTTTCTCGCTCGGCATCTCGGATGATGCGTTCCCGGTTGCGCCTGAACTGCGGGTCGTGGGGGGGCAGCAAGAGCAAGCGGGCCAAGATCCGCTGACGTAGCTCCTCGATCAAGTTGCGGTCCCCGAAGTCAGAGTCGACCCTCCAGTGCGGTGCGACAGGCCCGAGGTAGACGACCCGGACGTGGCCGCGGGGCGGGCCGGAGGCTTCTGACTGCTGACTAGACATGCCCAGAGCTTACGTGACGGTGGCCACGCGCCTAACCGCTCTGGTCCGTGGGCTGCGTCTGGAGGCGGTTGGCGGCGCTGATCACAGCCTGCAGGGACGCGTCCAGGATGCTCGAGTCCAGGCCGACCCCCCAGACCACGGCGTCGCCCGAGCCGGCCTCGACGTAGGCGACCGAGGAGGCACCGCTGCCGGCGGTGAGCGCGTGCTGGTGGTAGTCGAGCACTGACAGTTCGACGCCCACCTGGCGCAGGGCGTTGACGAAGGCGTCGATGGGCCCGTTGCCCTGCCCGACCGCGCTGCGGTGCTCTCCTTTCACCAACAGCTGTGCCACCACCTTGGTGATGTTGGAGTCGCTGGACCTCTCGGTCGTCACCTCGGTGCCCAAGAGCCTCAAGCCGGCGTCGTGGGCCAGGTAGGTCTTCTCGAAGACCTCCCACAGCTCCGACGGCTTGATCTCGGTCCCGCTCGCCTCGGTGACCGCCTGGACCGCCCGCGAGAACTCCACCTGCAAACGTCTGGGCAGGTCGAGGCCGTGTTCCGCGCCCATGATGTAGGCGACGCCGCCTTTGCCGGACTGGCTGTTGACCCTGATTATGGCTTCGTAGGTGCGACCCGTGTGTTTGGGGTCTATGGGCAGGTAGGGCACCTCCCATTTGTCGTAGCCGGCCGGGAGGGCCGTCATCCCTTTTTTGATGGCGTCCTGGTGAGAGCCCGAGAAGGCGGTGTAAACGAGCTCGCCGGCATATGGGTGACGCGGGTGTACCGGCATGCGGGTAGCGTGCTCGGCCACCCGCCGGACGGCGTCGATATCGTGGAAGTCCAGCCCGGGGTCGATCCCCTGCGAGAACAGGTTGAGCGCCACGGTGACGATGTCAAGGTTGCCGGTGCGTTCTCCGTTGCCGAAAAGGGTGCCTTCGAGGCGGTCGGCGCCGGCCAGCAAAGCAAGCTCGGCCGCGGCCACTGCCGTCCCGCGGTCGTTATGGGGGTGCACGGAAAGGACGAAGGAGCCACGCTGGCTGAGCTCGCGCCCGAACCACTCCACAACGTCGGCGAAGACGTTGGGGGAGTACATCTCTACCGTCGAGGGCAGGTTTAGGACCAACGGCGCCGTTGCCGTTGGCTCGATGACCTCGGCTACGGCCTCGCAGATCTGCAGGGCGAAGTCCGGCTCCGTCCCGGTGAAGCTTTCGGGGGAGTACTCGTAGCGGACCTCGGTCCCGTCCAGCTTCTTCTCCAGTTGCCGGCACAGGCGGGCGGCACTCGTGGCTATGTCCATTATCCCGTCACGTTCCTGGCGGAAGACCACCCGTCTTTGTAGCTCGGAGGTCGAATTGTAGAAATGCACGATGGCCTGGGGAGCTCCGCGCACGGCTTCGAACGTGCGCTCGATGAGCTCGGCGCGGCACTGGACCAGGACCTGTATGGAGACATCCGAGGGGACCAGGTCGTGTTCGATGATGTGGCGCACGAACTCGTAGTCGGGCACCGAGGCCGAGGGGAACCCCACCTCTATCTCCTTCAGCCCGATGGCGAGGAGCGTCTCGAACAGCGAGAGCTTGCGGTCGGGGCCCATGGGGTCGATGAGGGCCTGGTTGCCGTCCCTGAGGTCGACGCTGCACCACCGGGGCGCGGCGGCCAGTTGCCTGGAGGGCCACGTGCGGTCGGCCAAGACGAGGGGGAGCGTCGGCGCGTACTTCTCGAAAGGCATCTTTGAAATGGGCAACGGGGGGCGGGTCATTGGGGGCGACCTTTCTGTGGTCAGGCTCCGGGTCAGGCGTTGGCTGCCTAGGTATGAAAAAACCTCCTGGCCAGAGGCACAGGAGGTCGTGACGAGCACCGGAGGGGGCTCGCCTAGGTAATAAGGAGGAGGCTCTTCAGATGGCGCATCGCTCTACCATGTTCTCGGACTGGGGGCAGTACTGTCAAGAACACCTTAAAGAAGCCTGAGCGGGTGCCCGCGCCCGCGGGTGCCATGGCAACGTGATAGTGCTGTGACGGGGCGGGCTAGGCTAGGGTGCGAGACATGGCCTCGTCCCTCCTGCCGCATCACGACTGCGACAACAGCCCAGGCAGCGATCGAAATCTGGGCCGGAGAGGTAATGACCGTTGAGCGGGCACGGTGTAGGCGATACGGAGGTTGCATTGGAGACTTCGTGGATGGTCCAAGGGCGTTGCAGAGACCTGCCACCCGAGATTTTTTTCCCGAGCGACGGGGTCGGGGTCGAAGTGGCACGTCATTACTGTGCCGAGTGCCCAGTTAAAGGGCCATGTCTGGAGTACGCGTTGGAAAGCCACATTGAGCACGGCGTCTGGGGCGGAGCGTCCGAGCGTGAGCGTCGTCGTATCGCCCGGAGCCGGCGTGGGCTCCCGGCCCGACCGGCGTCGCCTCTCTCGCCGGTGATGCCCAGCCGACCTGGTCTCTTGGACAGGCAGGGTCTCTAGGACAGGCAGGGTCTCTAGGACAGGCAGGGTCTCTAGGACAGGCAGGGTCAGGCCTGGGGCTTTGTCCCGCTGGCCTCGTCGGCCTTGACCTGTGCCTCCCTGGCGGCCAGAAGAGCATCGAGCTCTGTTCTGGAGAGTGTGATGCGTTCCTCGGCGGTCGGGGGGACCACTTGGGCGGCCGGTACAACGACCCGAGCCGTCTCAGGTTGCGGATAGGCCGGAGCGGCGGTGTTCGCCGTACCCGTGAGCGCGGTTTGGCCGACGACCGGCCCGACCGGTGGCGCCGCCCCGGTCGCCTCATCGTGGGCCTTCTTGAACTCTTTGAGCGCCTCGCCGCTGTTGCGCGCCAACTTGGGCAGTTGACTGCCTCCGAAGAGCACGATGACGACCAGGACGAGCCAGTACCAGTCACCGAAGATGTTGGCAAGCATCACAGACCTCCCTGGTGCGCAAGCTTATTTAGACCTATCCTACCGATCGCCCGGGCCGAGCTACGCCGCCGGCCCGTACCAGGGTGACCGTACCAGGGTGACCGGACCACGACGACCGGGCCCAGGAGGGACTTCGTGCTGGAGTGCGTGGTCAATATCAGCGAGGGCAGGGACGCCGGCGCTCTGGCGCTCCTGGCGCAAGCCTGCAGTGCCTGCCTTTTGGACCTGCACGCCGACGGTGGTCATCACCGCGCCGTGCTCACCATGGCCGGCGACGACGAGGTGGTGGAGGGCGCCGTGCGCGACCTTGCCCGCACAGCCGTTTCCCTCCTCGACCTGAGCGGGCACAGCGGCGTTCATCCCCGCTTCGGGGTGCTGGACGTCGTGCCCTGGGTGGCTTTGGAAGGCTGGCCGGTCCGGGACGCCCCCGCCGGTACGTCCGGGGCCGCACGGGCGCAAGAGGCGCGCGACCGCTTCGCTCTATGGGCTTCGGTCGAGCTGGATCTGCCGGTGTTCCTCTACGGGCCCGAGCGCTCCCTGCCTCAGCTCCGCCGGGAGGCGTGGTCGGGTCTTGTCCCCGATGCCGGCCCCCACGCTCCTCACCCGACGGCGGGTTCAGTGGCGGTGGGGTGCCGGCCCTTGATGGTTGCTTACAACCTCTGGCTGGGCGGGAGGGACCTGGCCCGAGCTCGGTCGATCGCGGCCGTCATACGCTCGCCTGCCGTGCGGGCCTTGGGCTTTGGCTTGGACGGCCACGTCCAGGTTTCCTGCAACCTGGTCCAACCCCTCTCGGTGGGGCCGGAGCAAGTGCGGGACCAGGTCGCCCGGTGGGCGGACATAGAGCGTTGCGAACTGGTCGGCCTGGTCCCGGACAACGTAATGCGTGCTATCCCCGAAAGACGTTGGCCAGAGCTCGACCTCGCTCCGGAGCGGACCATCGAGCACCGGTTGGCGACGAGGGACAGATGACCGCAAGGCACGACTAACGGCGAGGCACGCCTCAGGCTCTCAGCTATGAGCTGAGGCGAGCCTCGCCGGGGGAAGTCCTGCAGGGGTGTAGGCCGGGCCGTCCTGAGTCAGGAGGCCTGGCTGACCCGGTAGGGTGCTCCGTTGCGGCGGCGCCGAAGACGGCGACGTTCCCTTTCCGAGAGGCCGCCCCAGATGCCGAACTTTTCGCTGTTGTCCAGGGCGTACTGGAGGCAATCCTTGCGCACGACGCAGCCGCGGCAGACTTCTTTGGCCTCACGGGTCGACCCTCCCCGCTCGGGGAAGAAGAGGTCGGGATCGACGCCGAGGCAGTTCGCGGACCGTTGCCATGTCGGCACTTCGCTGTCCCAGCGGAGCCCGCTCGCATCGGCCGGTAGGCGCAAAAAGCGCCCAATATCGTTCACCGGCGGCTCCCATCGCTTGTGATATTTCGGACGGGCGCATCCTGGGGTTTCCAGGATAGCACCAATGTAACTACGTGACCCGTAGTTACATCCCTGTCATCTTCCCTCATCCTGGCGTTTACCGCAAGAGGAAAGTTCCGGGTGGTCAAGCGCGGCGCTGGTCCGGGGAGCTGCGGTCCCGGCGGGGCTATCAGGCCACTGTTTCGCCCGTGTTACTTCTACTGGCGGCAGGGCTTGCGCCGGGCCCGTTATCACGCTCGTAACCGAAGTGATACAAGACGGTAACTCGTCGATGTTCAGATTTGCCCCGTGGGTGCGACCTGCCTGGCCCCAGGCCTCGTCTCTGTGGCGTGAGCAAGGCTTTTGGCCCCCGCTACGCCGAGCGCGGCCTGGTTGTGGCGGGTGCCCGTCCCCATCGTTGGCCGGCCGCGGGGGCGGCGAAGCCCGAGACGACGGCCCTTTTGGTAGTAGGGGCGCAGCGGGCTATCGCCAGCCAGTGCGCCGGCGCCTCCTACGTCTGGGAGACAATAAGTACCCTCGTCGTCGCCCTGCGGTCTTGGGGAGCGAAGATCGCCTGGGCCCGCCATGCCCGTTCGCCGGCCAACGCTGCGTGCACGGTACTGCCTCCGGCGCACGGCCCGGAACGGGGACCGGCGGCAAGGCTCCCCGGTGACCTGGTGGCCCTGGCCTATGGCGTGGACGGTTTTAGTGCCAGCCCTTTGGCCGAGGGGTTGCGGGGGCTCGGCACGACCCACCTGGTCGTGGCCGGTTTCGGCCTGGAAGGGCCGGTTCATTCAACCCTGCGTACGGCCAATGACCGGGGTTGGGAGTGCTTACTTGTGGCCGACGCCTGTGCCCCCTTCGAGCCCGACCTGGCCGCCGGCGCGTTGGGCATGGTCGAGATGGCGGGCGGGTTGTTCGGCGTGACCGCAACGGCGCAGGCCCTGCTCGTGGAGCTGTCCGCCCGCGCCCCTCATCACGGTGAACATGCCGTATAACAGCGGCGGTTTGAGAGCGGCGGTACCCCAAGGGGGCGCTGAGCCGGTGCTCAGGCAAGCCGGCGGCCCCGCCGGCGCGACGCCATGCGCGACTCGATGAAGTCGACCAGCACGTAGTCGCCCAGGGTCTCCGGTGTGGTGAAAAAGGCCTTCCCGCGGTTGAGGCGCGTCATTTGCTCGACGAAGTGCCGCAGGTAGCCGGTGGCATCGAGCGCGAACGTATTGATGCGTATGCGGTCCCGAGTGCAACGCGCCACCTCTACCAGGGTGGCATCGACGGTTTCCTGTGTAGCCGGGTAGGCGAACACGGGCTCGCGGGCGCCTACCGGCCAGTGGGCCGTGGGCTCGCCGTCCGTCACCATTATCACCTGCTTTGTGCCCCGCTGGTGTGAGAGGAGCTGGCGCGCCACCGCCAGGCCGTGCTGGATGTTGGTGCCCCAGTCGTAATCCCACGACACCTCGGGAAGGTCGCGGAAACTAACCTCCCGGGCCGAACGCGAGAAACCCACTATCCCGAGGTAGTCGGAAGGGAAACGGCCGGATATGAGCGAGTGCAAAGCCATCGTCATCTTCTTGGCGGCGACGAAATTTCCCCTCATCGGCATCGATAGCGAGAGGTCGAGCATGATCACCGTCGCCGAGCGCGTCAGCGCCTCGGTCCGCTCTATCTCGAAGTCCTCCGGTGACAGCTGGACGGGCGTGCCCGGGCCGCGCCGTGCCAGAGCGTTGCGGACGGTGTGCTGGATGGACAGGTTGAAGGGGTCGCCCCACTCGTAAAGCTTTGTCTCGCCGGCCCGTTCATGGCCGCCGCCTGCCGCGCCCACGGGGTGCTGGCCGCTCCGATAGCGCTGCAGCCTGGTGTAGAGATCGGCCAGGGCCTGGTCCCCGATGCGGCGCAGGCCCCGCGGGGTTAGGCGCATGCGCCCTTCCTTCTGCTCCACCAGACCTGACTCGCGCAGTTGGCGGGAAAGCCGCCCCAGCGCCTCCAGGGACAGCGCGTCTTCCTCCCCCAGCAACTGGCGCGCACGGTCGATGTCCACCTCGGCCAGGGCTCCCGGGCTGGGCGCCCCCGCCAGCAATTGCTCGAGCTGGTCGAGGTCCGACAGCTCACCGGCGGCGGTGTTGGCCGGCCCAAGGCTGAAGGGCAGCCCGAGCAGGTCCTCGTCGGTTGGTTCTCCTTCCAGGTGACCGAGGAGCTTCTCGAGCTCCGTGCGTAGGGCGGCATCGCCCTCCAGGAGCGCCTCGGAGAGCTCGGCCAGCTTGGCCCTCTGCTCCGGGCTGAGGGAACCGAGCAATGCCCGCGCCGCCGCCATCTGGCGAGCCAATGAGGCCAACAGCTCGTCAAGGTCGGCCGGGTGGCCTGGGACGAGGTCTCCGTAACGCTGCATGAACTGGTCGAAGTCGGCCTGGACGTCCGCGCCCGATTCACGGCGCTCGACCATCCGGTTGAGCTCGGCCAACATTTGCCGCGCCCGCTCCAGCACCTCGGGCGGAGTGTTGGAGATAGCCGACTGGAGCTCGGAGAAGGCGTTGCGGGCCAGCTTCGCCCGCTGCCGGCGGACGCGGTCGAGAAGCTCCCGCAACCCGGCGACGTCCCGGCCGGCACGGTCCTTGAACCCCTGTTGCAACAAGCGACGCAGGGCCTGGTCGGCATCACCGTGCTCGAGCAGGTCGTCCATCAAACGACGCAGGACGTCGTCACCGTCGAGGTCGCCGTGTTCCTGGCTGCCGTCCCAGCGGGAGTAACTCGCCCGCGCCATGCTCAGTTGCCGGTCCGTCTGGATTGGTAGCGCGCCCCGTGAGCGGTGGAGTGCTTATTGAGGCGCTTGGACAGATGGAGCCCTTCGAGGACCAGTTCGGCTGCCGCCGCCAGTGCGGCCGGGCTTTCGGACCCGGCCAGCTTCAGGGTTGGTGCCCGGAGCCCCGGAAGGCGCTCCAGCGTGACGACGTACGAGGACGAGGACAGGTCGTCGCCCACCTCCACGGCCTTGCCGTCGTCCAGCTCGGCCACCGCCATGGCCAGCTCCGCCGGGTCGACCCGGTCCCTGAACACGGCCAGCACGGCCTGACGCGTCAGCCGGGCGACCACCTCACCTTCGGCATCGTCCTCCAGCGAGTCCAGCTCGACCTTCCCCGCCGTCGAGGACACTAGGGCGGCCAGGTCGCTGACCCGGGGCACCGCCTCGTCCTCCCCGGTGCGCAGGGCGCGGCGCGCCGCCGCCGCCACTAGGGTTTCGTAGTTGGCCACACCGAGGCGGACCGAGACCCCGGACCGCTGGTTGACCTGAGGGCTCTGGCGGGCCAGCTGGGAAAGGGTGGCAACGATCTCGGCCATGTAGGTGGGCACGTCGACGCGCAGCCCTTCCAGGTCGGCGGGGACAGCCTCCTGGACGATGACATCCATCTCGGTGGCCGTGTCGAGGGGGTAATGGGTGC
>Ga0181517_10000330_pt1 | contig 65098 bp, 48 predicted proteins | sample PEATcosm2014_Bin_31_FD_119748 | JGI IMG/M metagenome (GOLD analysis project Ga0181517, IMG submission 119748) | Peatland microbial communities from MTU Mesocosm Facility, Houghton, MI, USA - PEATcosm2014_Bin01_30_metaG | ecosystem: Environmental > Terrestrial > Soil > Wetlands > Peat | place... | reverse complement strand
GGGTGTACACGCTTGAAGGCTCACTCGGCGGATTGCTCGAAGCCAAGGCAAACCAAAGCGTACTTGGCCACGGCCGGTTCATGGTGTTCGAGATGGAACACCTGATGGGGATGGGGGAACGTGCTGTTGTTTCAGTGCTCCTGTTTCTCTTTCACCAGATCGAAAAGCGTCTCGATGGGTCGCCTACGGCAATCGTTCTCGATGAAGCGTGGGTGTTCCTGAAGCATGAACTCTTCAAGGAGTTCATCCGGGACTGGGCCAAGACGTTGCGGAAAGCGAATGCGGCGTTGATGCTCTCGACGCAGAACTGGTCGGATATTTTCAATTCCTCCCTTAAAGATGTGTTGATCGAGACTTGCCCGAACAAGATTTTCCTTCCTAATCCGGAGGCCACTAGCGAGACGGTGCGCGTGTACTACGAGATGTTGGGAGTCAACGCTCGGGAGATCGAGATGATTTCTCGCGCCATTCCAAAGCGTGAGTATTACCAGCGGACGCCCAACGGGCGCCGGCTCTTCAATATCGGGTTCGGTCCTGTTGCTCTCGCATTTGTGGGTGTGAGCGGTCCGGAGGTGCGCGCTCGCATCGGCGAGATCCGCAAGACGCACGGCGAGGGATGGATCTCGGAATGGCTGCGCGTGCGCGGAGTTCCTAACTGGGCGGATTACTTCGAGACGAAATACGGGATGAAGAAGTCCGGCCTAAAACTTGTGTCGTGAGGAGGAATGCATGAAAAAGTTGCTGCTTCGTATCGGAATCGTCATGGCCGGATTCATCTTCACTATGAGTCTGAATGTGGATGAAGCACATGCGGGCGTTGTCGCGGGTCTCGCCACGGAGTGGACCCAAATCATGAACAATGTGCAGCTCGTTCTTCAATACGAGCAGCAGATTCAACAGTATGCAACCCAGCTCCAGCAGGCGCAGACGCAAATCGAGCACCTGGAGGAGGCATACAAGCAAACTGCGGCAATGGTGCAAGGGATTGGCAACGGCAACTTCAATTTCAGCGCCATTGCCAACGATCTCTCCGCACTGAACGGTGTCGTGCAGTACGGGAATGGCTTGGCCTACTCGATGGCCAATCTGGACGATGAGTTCAATGCACGCTTTCCCGGCTATGGGAATGCGAACCCGACAAATTACGCGGGCATGTATCGAAATTGGTACAACACGAACCTGGATACGGCTCACTCGGCGTTGAAGGTTGCGGGGCTTCAATATTCGCAGCTGAACAACGATGCCGCGCTGGTGCAGACATTGCAGCAGCAGTCGCAGAACTCGACAACGCTATTGCAGACCCTTCAAGTGGGAAACTCTCTTGCCGCACAGGAATTGGCAGAGCTCGAAAAACTGCGCCAATTGATGCTGACCGACATTACATCCAAGGCCACGTATCAGGCGCAGCAGGCAGCCTCGGCGCAGGCTGACGGAGACATGAACAATACGTTTTTTACAGTGCCAACCGGATCGAATACGGATACGCGGACGTATTCACCGGTTCCGCAGCAGTAACAGGGAGCGATTGCGATGAGGCTGAGACACAGGTCGTTGTTGATATTGAGCGCGTTGGTGATTGCGACCGGGGCTCTCGCCTACGGGCAGAGCACGGCGCCTCAGTCCGGGCCGTCCGATTTGCTCGATGTGTACAAGAACGCAACCACGACCTGGGTCTCAACTGCATTCGGATATGCGAACAAGTTGTTCGGCCTTCTTGCCTTCATCGATTTCACCTGGGCGATGATCGTTCTTTTCCTGGAAGGGCAGGAAATGCAGGGATGGATTGCGGGCTTCTTGAAGAAGTTTATGACTATCAGCTTTTTCTATGCCCTACTCATCAATCAATCGACCTGGTTCCCTGCGATCATCAATAGCTTTGTCCAGATCGGTCAACAGGCCGGAGGGGTATCGGGGTATCTGAACCCATCGAGCATTTTGTGGACGGGCGTTCAAATCAGCGGGGCGATTTTGGCAGCTTGCCTGCCGAATGCCGCGTCTGGTGCGACGGCTGGGGGAATCCTGGGAGTCATTGTTCCCGGCGCGGGGGCCGCTTTGACGGCTGCTTCTCTCATTCCAGCGCTTGTTGCGCTGTTTTGCGCGTTGCTGATTTTTCTCGCGTATGTGGTCATTACGCTGACCTTCATCATGGCGACTGTCGAGAGCTATGTCGTGATGAGCGCAGGTTTGATCTTCCTCGGGTTCGGCGCGTCCCGCTGGACCGTTCCGTATACCGAACGCTATATCTCCCTGGTCGTATCGACGGGAGTTCGGCTGATGGTCCTCTACATGATTATCGGCTTGGGTCAGACCTTATCGAACACATGGGTTCAGGAAGCCTCGCAAATGCCATTGAGCACGGCCGGGCTTCAATCGCTCTTCGGATTGCTGGCCAGCGTAATCGTGTTCATGGCTCTCGCGTGGCAGGTGCCAAAGCTTGCCAGCAGCATCCTCCAAGGGTCGCTGCAAATGGGAAGCTCGGATCTGATTGCTCCTGCAATGTCGGCCGCGATTGCGGCAGGTACGATCGGTGCTGTTGCGACGGCGGGAGTGGGAGCGGTAGCGGGCGGCGTGGGCGCATTAGCTGCTGGTGGCGCGGCTGCTGGCGGAGGAGCGGGCGCGGCAGGTGCCGGTGGGATCGGTGGCAGCTTCATGCCTGGAGGAGCTGGAGGGATGATTCCGGGCATGGGAAGCACGATGGCCGGCGGTGGAGGGAGCAGCGCCGCGCCAGGCGTTGAGGGCGCAATCAACAGTGTGCCGCCGCCTTCTCCGAGTGCGAGTGGTGGAGGTGGCGCAGTTGTGGCTGTCGATCCGCCGCCTGTAACCGTGGGGGCGCCGGGAGAAAAGGGTGCGCCCGATGCGGACGTGTCTTCCGCTGGCTCGCCGGCGTCCGTCGAGGATGTTCGAGGGTCTGTGAGTGCGGCTCCGGAGACGGCTATGGCGGATGGGAGTGTGACATCTCAAGAGGGTGGCGCTACTTCGAGTCCGGCATCCAAGGTCGGCGGGCAAAGCGCAATGAGTAGTTGGCGCAGAGCACGGGCACAAGGCAGCGCCGGGCCGCAGACGATGGCGGGATTCGACGTTGGGGACTCGGCGGATGAATCGCCCGAAGCGATCACTGTTGAGGCCGAAGGGTCGAGTGGAGCGAGCGGGAGCGCAAGCGTGCCCGAGAGCGGCGGTGGAGAAGCGGTAGTAGCTGAGCGCGCTCCAACGCCGGATGCCTCTGGTACCGGTGACGGCTCGGTTGAAGCGTCTACCGTCGTCGAGCCCGTCGAAGTGGGTGAAGCGGGTGCAGCGGCTCCACAAGCGGCAAACGTGAGCACCGGCGCTATCGGGGGAGCTGGTGCTACGGCAGATGCGCCGGTTGGAGCGCCGAGCGCGCTGAAGGAAGGATCTCTCGCAGGTGTGGTCCCTACCGGAGAGGAAGGGGCACGTCGAAAAGGTCGATCGGATGATCGATCGCTGGGCGAGAAGATCTCGGGGATTCATAATACCGCGGCACAGGTACATCAACATCTACCGGAGGATTCGGCGACTGTGTCGGCGCCGACTCTGAACATTCAACACGGAGAGTAGGAGCGAAAGATGAGTGCATCGCTGGCGGAAGTAAAAGAAGAAGGCTCGGGCAAAAGCCCGTACCTGGCAGCTCGCGACGAGTGGAACGAGCGATATCGGGATCTAATCGTCGCTGCGCGTAATTGGCGGCTTCTGGCCGTGACATCCAGTGTGGTTGCGCTTGTCGCGGTCTTGGGGTTGATTGTGATCGGGGCCAAGCCCAAGGTCATTCCCTACATTGTGGCGGTGGACAATCTGGGCAAGGTAGTGAGCCAGGGGACTGCGGTTCAGGCGTCGGTCGCCGACGACCGTTTGAAACGCGCGGCGTTGTGGTCCTGGGTCCAGGACTGGCGGATGGTCTCGTCGGACGCGACGGTCGAGAAGAATGCGATTGAGCGGGTGTATGCGCAAATCGGCAACGGTACGCCCGCGGCGATCCGGATCAGCGATGCGTATCGCGATGGGTCGCCGTTGAAGCTGGCGCAAACGGAGACGGTTTCCGTTAATGTGCGCGCTCTTTACGCGTCATCGAAAGATTCCTATGAGGTCGAGTGGACAGAGACGACATTCGACCTGAAGGGGGAGCAGATTGGCACTCAGAACTACAAGGGTGTCATTACGATCTCCATTCATCCGCCAGAGGATGAGGGGTTGGCGCGCGTAAATCCCTTGGGGATCTATGTCACGAATGTGAGCTGGTCGAAGGTTCTTTAATTCATTCAAGGAAGGCGAGAGTATGAAGAGGGTACGAGTGTTGGTGTTGGTTGCGATGGGTGTGAGCGCCTTCTGCGGGTTCGCACAGGATGGCGCTCCGGGTGCGGCTGGGCCGACCGGTGGCGCGGTGGTGCTGAATCGGACGAAGGCCGCTCCGGCAAAGCCGGAGATCGTTCCTGCGGACAAGTATCCATTCGGAGCTATTCAGAAGGCTCTGGAACAAGGTCCGGGCGCGGACATTCAGTCGGCTGCCGGGATCGTAGGACTTGGGGTCAAGGTTCCTCCTGGTTGGGAGCCATCGAGGGATGTGGCGCTGTCGGAGACGGCGCGAGAGGCCGTTGCGCTTTCAGCGAAGCTCTCAAACGAGCAGAACAATCCAGTTCCTGGGCCTGACGGGCGAGTGGTTTACACCTTTGGGGTTGGGCAACCGACGTTGGTTGCTACACCGCTTCGCGTGAGTTCGATCGAGTTGCAAGCGGGCGAAAAAATCCTGGGAGAGCCTCAGATTGGAGACTCGGTGCGATGGGTGGTGACGCCGATCTCGTCTGGGTCCGGGGACGCCGCTACGCCGATTCTGGTTGTGAAGCCGAAGATGACCGGGCTCGACACGACCATGATTGTTGCCACGGACAGGAGAACGTATTACCTCCGGCTGGTTTCAAAACCGGGCGAATATGTTTCGCGGGTCGCGTTCCTCTACCCGGACGATCAGCCGTTGCAGTGGAAACTCTTTCTGGAGCAGCAGGCGAAGGAGCACAAGGACCATGTAGACGCCTCGCGTATTTCGCAGACGGGCAACAATGCTGTTGACAAGCTCTACTTCGATTACACGTTCAAGGTGAAGTCGGGATCTGGTTCCATCCGGCCCATGCGGGTCCTGGATGACGGGGAGAAGACCTACATCGAGATGCCGAGCGTGACTGCGTTTCAGGAACTGCCGACGTTGGTGATCGAAGGCCCAGAGGGCAATGAGATGGTCAATTTCCGGATGAAGGGCACCACGTTTGTGGTGGACCGTCTTTTCGTGAAGGCAGCCCTATTGCTGGGTGTAGGGAAGCATCAGGAGTTCGTGGAGATCGAGCGCAAGGATGCGCTCACGCCGCATTCGGAGGCGAAGTGATGGCGGACGAAAGCAAGATCGATGGGAATGCGCGCGAGGAGGTTGTACTGTCTCCAAAGGTGGAGGGCGACAGCCCGACGCACAATAAGCAGCCCTTGAAGCTGCGTTTCTGGCCCACGGACGGAAAGCACCTGAATCCTGCTGTGAGGGGGATGCTGTTCGTCGCCGTCCTGGGATTCTTCGGTTTGATTGTCTATGGGGTGATGGCTCGGGGTGGAAAGAAGACGGCCGCGGAGAAAGCCAAGGATGAGCAATCCGTTTCGGATGCACAATCGACCGGGACGAAGGTCTGGAAGGATCTCGAAGACCAGCGGAAGATCGATGCAAGGAAGGAAGCTCTGGGCCAGGCGCAGGCCGGGGGGAGTGCGCCGGACACGCTGCAGGGCCGGGCGCAGAGCGCCGGTGTTCCGGCTGAACTTGTAGCGTCTTCCCAAGACTCGAAAGATGCGCTTGTTCCCCCCCTTGAGGCTCGGCAGATTGCCGCTTCTGGACGACCGGCGAAGGGATTGGTCACGGACGGCAGAGCCGCGTTGAATCAGCAGCAGGCGGGCCCTCAAGGAGGGGCGACTGCGGTACGGAGCGCTGCAGACGAGTTCCGTGAGGAGATGTACAAGAACGATCTTGAAGCGCGTACAGCGGGAACCTCGATTTCGAGCGGCAAAGGGTTAGGATCATTGGGTTCCCTGGGAGCTTCGCTGCCTTCCGGGGGTGTGGGTTCGGTTCTTCAGCAGCTTCTCGGCGAATATCCGAAAGCCGGGTCGGGTGGGAATGCTGGAGGACCGAGCCCTTCGTTACTGTCTGGGAGTGGGGGTACTGGGGACGATAGCGATGCGAACCTTCAACAACATAAAGAGGGTTTCATCGAAAAAGCGAGGGAGGGCCGGGAAGAGCGGGATTATTCGTCCGCGACACGAGGACCCGCTCTATCGAAGTATGAGATCAAGGCGGGATGGGACATTCCGGCGACGCTTGAGAGCGGAGTAAACACCGACCTGCCGGGAGAGGTGAAGGCTGTTGTGCGTGAAAATGTGTACGACACTGCGACAGGCCAGTATTTGTTGATTCCGCAAGGATCTCGCCTGATCGGTCAGTACGACAACCGGGTTTCATATGGCCAGAGCCGCGCAATCGTAATCTGGTCGCGGCTGATCTTTCCGGACGGGTCCAGCGTGGATCTTGATGGCATGTTGGGGCACGATGCTTCCGGCGCTGGAGGTTTTCACGACCAGGTCGATAACCATTATTTGCGGCTTGTCTCGACCGCATTGCTGTTGAGCGCGTTTACCGCTGGGATCGAAATGTCGCAACCACAGACGACTTCGGCGTCCGGTCTCTTATCCCCGAGCGCGGAAGCAACTCAGGCCCTGGGCCAGCAGTTTGGGCAGTTGGGTATGGAGGTAACGCGGAAGAATCTGAATATCCAACCAACGGTCAAGATTCGACCTGGCTATCGGTTCAATGTGCGCGTGAATCGCGACATTGCTTTTGCGGAACCATATGCAGATACAGAAGCGGGTCAATAGGAGCCCATCATGGAGATTGTGTATCGCAACGTTCGGTTCAATGAAAAAGTCGACCGATGCCTGAGGCGGCGCTGGAAAAGGCACGGCGATTTGTCCATTCGCGTTCGTGAGGCTCTGGATAGAGTGAATCTTCACGATGTGGAATTGCTCGATGTGGATTGCAGCCGGGTCCATGCAATGCAAGTTGGCGTATTCACCTCGACGTGGACTGCGGTCCATGAGGTGGCTCAATCGCGCGGATGCTCTGTGAACACCTTGGTGAATAGCGCAGTTTGGGCAGCTTTCGGCGCACAGAGGTCGGGCCAGCGTGGCCGGCCTCGCGGCCGGAATCAGCGTGGAGCACCCATTGCCGAAGCGTTGTTGGAATCTGCGTAATGTGACAGCAGCCCGACGACCTGGATAATGTGTGCCCCGGAAGTTGACCGACCGCTAGCCGACTTGCGAGGACTGAACTGGGTCAGCCATAGTTTGGTGCAATGTGAGCCATGTCTTCGGAGGATGCGATGCGGGCTATGGCTCAATCCTCGAATGATCGGCTTCCGGCGTTAAACGCTAGCGGACTATTCGCATTTTGACTGACATATTCAGCAACTCTGGCAGTCATGATGAGCTTCTGATTGCGGATCAATCCTCAGCGCATCGGCCGGAACTCTTCGGCACCCGCAACTGGGACCAACATTGGCGTCCAGATGGCCCTTGGTGTCAGCGTGGTTGAATATTCGCATCATGGAGGGGCCGAGTTGGCGAGACAACCTGTCCGTTCTTGTTTGTGGCGTTTGACACCGCGCATCCGCACGGATATACAATCGTCTATCTGGTGTCGGGAAGGCGGTTCGAATCCGCCACTACCCCGTAACTGTATTCGCTGAGAATTGGACATGGAGCTTGCTCCGGCCACTGAGGGTTTCCTCGGGAAGGCTGTCCGCATTCGTTGAAGCGTGAGTCAGGAGACCGGCCAGATGCCAATCTAGGCTTGATCCAGCTTCGATGGGAGAGCTGGAGAGCGTTCCCCTGTCGGTCAGGATAAGCACCGGCGACGTGAAAGCTGCCTACACAATTAATCCCGCTGTCCACGGTGGCTTTGTACTCCGCGGTCAGAGGTAATGCATGAAGATGAGAGACCGCAAGACGGTCACGCTCGTTCTCGGCGGCGTTCGCAGCGGCAAAAGCCGTTGGGCGCAGGAACTTGCCGGAAAGTACGAGCGTGTGGCCTATGTCGCGACGGCGCAGGCTCGCGACGCAGAGATGCACGAGAAGATCCGCCGCCATCGAGAGGATCGCCCCGCGCACTGGCAGACTTTGGAAGAACCGCTGGAACTGGCGCGTGTCCTCATTGACCACGGAGCGAATTTCGACCTGTTGCTGATAGATTGCCTGACTGTATTCGTGTCCAATCTAATGGAAGCTGTCCAGAACGATGCAGTGAGCATGGAGCGGCGTTTCGATGGCTTTCTGGAGGCGCTGCGCATTGCGCCTGCTTCGGTGGTATTGGTTTCCAACGAGGTTGGAAGCGGAGTGGTGCCGCCTTATCCAGCAGGCCGAGTGTATCGCGATGCGCTGGGAGAACTGAATCAGCAAGTGGCGGCGATTGCTGACAATGTGGTGCTGATGGTGGCCGGGCTCCCGTTGGCTCTCAAGGGCAGCATAGGAGGCCGACCATGATTGCCTTCATGGTGGCTGGAACCGCGAGCGGCGTGGGCAAGACAACGGTTGCGCTGACGCTCATGGCGATGTTGCGAGAACGCGGCCTGCGCGTGCAGCCGTTCAAGTGCGGGCCGGACTTTCTGGACACGGGACACCATAGCGCCATCTGCGGTCGAGCGTCGCGCAACCTGGATACGTGGATGCTGGATGCCGAGGCGAACTGCACGATTTTTTCGAGCGCCAGCCGCAACGCCGATGTCGCGATCGTCGAAGGCATGATGGGGCTCTACGACGGCGTGGCAGGCGGCGGCGAGGATGGAAGCGCGGCGCAGATTGCGAAGCTCCTGGACCTGCCTGTCGTGCTGGTGATGGATGCCGGCAAAAGCGCGCGCAGCATTGCCGCCGTGGTGAAGGGTTTCGAGAGCTTCGATCCCGCGGTGCGCTTCGCAGGCATCGTGCTGAACAATGTGGGAAGCGACCGGCACTATCGCCTTCTTGAAACTGCGATTGTCTCGGTTACAACGACACCACTGCTGGGCCGTCTGCCAACGGAGGCGGCAATTGCGATTCCTGAGCGACATTTGGGACTGCATACAACGGAAGAGACAACGTCAGCCGAGAATCGGCTGGCTGCATTTGCGCAAACAGGACGGCAGCATCTCAACATTGCGCCGCTGCTGGCTCTTTCGCGGCCGGATGCCGCGACAGCGAGCGAAGCCATCCCGATTCCGCACCCTGAACAGGAGCGCGTACGCATTGGCGTTGCACGGGACAAGGCTTTCTCGTTTTATTACGAAGACAATTTCGACCTGCTGCGGGAGAATGGCGCGGTGGTTGTGGATTTTAGTCCACTGGCAGATCCAGAGCTTCCGCCGAACCTCGACTGTCTTTATCTCGGTGGCGGGTACCCAGAGTTATATGCAGATGAATTGGGTCGCAATACCGCGATGAGCACCGCCATTCGCATGTTCGCGGAATTAGGCAAGCCGATATATGCCGAGTGCGGCGGCATGATTTATCTGGGCCGGATTCTGACTACCCTTGACGGGCGCAGTCACGCAATGGCCGGAGTGCTTCCAATGGAGTTTGAAATGACGCCGCAGTTGGTGCACTTTGGATATGTCCAGGTCGAATTCGTCGAAGATTGCTTGCTCGGCGGTAAGGGAACGAGGGTGCGTGGTCACAGCTTTCACTGCTCGCGCGTCCAGGCTAGCAGCTCATTACCAACCGCGTATCGCCTGAAGTACACCATCTCTGGGCGAGAAGAGATCGAGGGCTATCGAAGCAAGAATGTGCTGGCGAGCTATGTACATCTTCATTTTCGCGGGAATCCAACTCTCGCCGTATCCCTGGTTGAATCCGCATTGCAGGCGCGAGTTCGAGCCGTCGAGGTGCAGGCATGAAGAGGCTTTTCACATGGCTTATCCTCTGCGTCGCACTCCCCACTTGCAGTGCACGGACGGTTATAGATCAACTGGGGCGCACGGTCCAGGTTCCCGAGCATCCGCACCGGCTGGTCTGCTTGATGCCAAGTGTTGTGGACGATGTGTACGCGCTGGGAGCTGGAGCGGATGTGATTGCGGTGACCGACTACACCAAGTATCCGGCGGAAGCCAGAACCAAGCCCAGTGTGGGATCGATTTTGTCGCCTTCGATGGAAACGATCCTATCGTTGCATCCGGACCTGGTGTTGGGCAGCGCAGATATGAGCCATACCGAGACATTGCAGCAACTGGAACGGCTCGGCATTGTCGTATACATAGTCTCGACGCATGGGGTGGATGGGATATACCAATCCATTGCAAGCCTGGGACTGGCTCTCAACCGGGAGGATTCTGCGAGGCAGTTGATCGCAAGGCTACGCGGACGCGAAGCGGCAGTGCGACGGCAAGTGAACGGAAAGCCGGTGGTGAGCATCCTGATGCCGGTGGGGTATGACCCGATTGTCACCATAGGCAAACACGCCTTCATAACAGAACTGATCGAGATTGCCGGTGGGCACTCGGTTACCAGCGACATCGACCAGGAATGGCCCCAAGTGAGTCTGGAAGCAGTGTTGGCGCGTGCGCCCGAAGCACTCCTGCTCATACGGGGATCGAGGATGTCGATGGAGAAGATTCGAGGGCAGCCGGGATGGGACAGTATGCCGGCTGTGAAGAACAACCGGGTTTACTACGTGGACGACCGCATCAATCTTCCCAGCCCGGTTGCCTTCGATGCATTGGAGGAGCTAGCCAGACAGTTCCATCCGTGACTAGCCAAGTAATTTCATCGGTGAGAGGTAACATTCACTTCGAACCATAACCGCATGACAGCTGGATGATCGGGAAGCGCGGTGCGAATCCGCCACTACCCCGTAACTGTAAGCGAAGAGGCGCGGCTTGTTTGCCACTGGAAAAGATTCCGGGAAGGCAGCCGTTCGCTGTTGAGGCGCGAGTCAGGAGACCGGTCCTGCTGAATTCTTCCGAGGGGAAAACCATGTTCCGATTTTCGCGCCTATGCCTATTAAGATGGACTGCCAGTCTAATCTTCGCCTCCACCGCCATCGCATATGCTGCGCCGGTCTCTGCAATTCGCGGTACCGTATCCGATCCGTCGGGCGCACTGATTGTAGACGCCAAAGTAGAACTGCTTGAAAACGGCGTACCGGTTGCGTCCGTAGCTACCGATGCAAAAGGCCAGTACAGCATTGCTCGAAAACCTCGCTCCGGCTCACGGCTGCGAGTGTCTGCCTCGGGATTCAGCACGGCAGAGAAGGCGCTTGATTCAGCCAGTAATGGCGGCGAACTTACCGTGGATCTAGTGCTTCAAATAGCATCTCGTTCTGAGCAGATTTCGGTGACCTCGACGGGGTCTCCCACGCCGCAGTCGCAGTTGGGAGCGGCCGTGACCATCCTGGATGCGTCCGATTACCAGGGGACGCGGGACATTCAGGAGGGACTGCGTTTTGTACCCGGATTGCAGGCTACGGAGACGGGGCAGGCGGGAGGAACGACTTCCGTTTTCATACGCGGCGGTGGCAGCGATGCGAACAAGGTTCTGATCGATGGGATTCCGGTAAACGACATTGGCGGATCGGTTGAGTTTGCCAACATCGCGAGCGCCGCGGTTGCGCAAACGGAAGTGCTTCGCGGTCCCAACAGCGCCCTTTACGGATCGGATGCGCTGGCCGGCGTGATCAGCCTGACGACCGCGAAAGGAAGCACGCCGCTTCCTCAGTTCACCTATCTGATCGACGGCGGAAACCTTGGAACGTATCGGCAAGAGGGTACGGCTGGCGGCAGGTACAGGAAGTTCGATTATTTCTCGGATTACTCCCGCTTCGACAGCAGTAATGCGATTCCAGACGACGAGTATCACAACGGCACGTATACGGGAAACTTCGGTTGGGAACTTTCTCCTGCTTCCAGCCTTCGCGCCACGGTTCATCATGACCGCGTCGCATCCGGCCAGCCGGGTGCAATTGAGCTCTATGGCCTGCCATCCCAAGCCGAACAAGCCAATGAAGACGCCTACTTTGGCGTAACCTGGGAAGACAAGACCACGGCGAATTGGCATAACTTGTTGCGGTATGGCGGGTTGCGCCTGAGGTCACAGTACACCGAGTTTGCGTCCGCTGGGACTCCACAGTCCGGCTATACCCTTGGAGCGCCTGTCACGATTCAAGGGGCAAACGGATATACCGTCAGCGGCCAGGCGCAGGAGTTTAACGACGGACCTCCGTATCCGTACACTTACCCCGGTTCGACGGACAAGGACTTCGTTTACGCACAGTCGGATTACCGCTTCAATCCGCATCTTCTCGGGCTGGTTGCGTTTCGCTATGAAGACGAACGCGGGTATTCGGGCGGTCCGGCGACTTCGATCGAGCGGGGCAACTATAGCTACACATTCCAACTTCAGGGAGACATACACGACCGGTTGTTCTATACCCTTGGCAGCGGTCTCGAAGACAACGGTCTCTTTGGGATTGCGGGCACGCCGCGTGCTTCGCTTGCATGGCGGGTGGCGCAAGGCGGCGCTGGACGGTTATTCAACGGCACAAAACTGCGCGCCAGCTTTGGTGAAGGCATCAAGGAGCCGGCTGTCTTCGATCAGCTCGATTCACTCGATGCATTGCTTGCAAGCTTGCCCGGTGGGAGTCAGCTCATCTCGCAATACCACGTCGCTCCCATCGGTCCCGAGAATTCAAGAACGTATGACGGCGGTGTCGATCAATTGCTGGCCGATGGTCGCAGCCGGGTGAGCCTGACTCTGTTTCACAATGAGTTCACGAACGGCATCGAATATATCCCTCAGCAAGGCCTCGAAGACCTTGGCGTGCCCAGCGCGATTGTCGCCCAGGCGGCATACGGAGCAACGGTGAACTCACAGGCGTATCGTGCGCAAGGGACAGAAGCGGAGATTGAATACCAGGCCACTCGGGATTTATTCGTTCGCTCGGGGTACACCTACGTCGATGCCCGGATTCAGCATTCCTTCACGAGCGACGCAATCGGGCCGAGCTTCAATCCTGACTTTCCTACAGTCCCCATCGGAGCCTATTCACCACTCATTGGCGCGCGTCCCTTTCGGATCGCCCCGCACACAGGCTACTTCGAAGCCGGTTATCGTCACAGCCGCCTCTTCGCAAGTCTTCGCGGTACGCTTGTCGGCAAGCGCGATGACAGCGACTTCCTGGAATATGACGCGAATTACCTGCCCATGCTTCTGCTTCCCAATCACAACCTGGATGGGTCATACCGGCGCCTGGATCTGACCTCCAGCTATCGGGCGAACCGGTATGTTTCCATTGAGGCAAATGCCCAGAACCTGTTGAACGAACACTACAGCGAGGCATTCGGCTATCCGTCGCTCCCGTTCATGTTTCGGCTCGGCATGAAGTTCACTCTTGGAGGTGAATCGTGGCTGGGGAAGTAACCGAGGATCGCACCAGCGCATCGCATGGATGGGCACAGAAGCACAGTCAGCACTGGCTGCTTGGGATTCTGTCTGCTGCGGTCGTTTTTGCGGTGCTGGTTGCCGCGGGGATGGGCGCCGTGCATGTGCCGGTATGGTTGCTGGCGCGTCAGTTGATCGGTGGCGGGGCGCTCCCCACAGATCAGCGCATCATCCTTTTCACGATCCGTCTGCCTCGTATTGTTGCGTCGCTTCTCGTGGGCGGTGCGCTTTCTGTCTCCGGTCTGCTGTTCCAGGGCCTCTTTCGAAACCCCCTTGCCGATCCTTATGTTATTGGCTCTTCGGGCGGAGCAGTGCTCGGTGCTTCGATAGGAGTATTTCTGCTGCCCCCGATTTCTGTGGCCGGATTCGGCACGACTGCGCTCCTCGCCTTTGCAGGCGCCCTAGGCTCTATCACGCTGGTGTATTGGCTGGCGCGCGTAGACGGCCGCACGCCCGTGGTGGCTCTGCTGCTGGCGGGATTCGCGGTGAGCACCATGCTCAGCTACTCGTCCTATTTCCTCGAGGTGCTGGATCGCGATTTCGGGACAGGCATGCGCGTACTGGCCTCGTGGCTGCATGGAACCATCGCCCAACCAACATGGCCGCAGTTGGCGATTGTCTCGGCGATGCTGGCCATTGGGCTTGTGGGTTCGGTTCCGCTGGCGCGAAACCTGAACACACTCGCTCTGGGCGAGGAGTATGCAACGCACCTTGGTCTTTCCGTGCAACAGACACGCATTGCCGTCATCGTGATCGGATCGATATTGACTGCTGCAGCTGTGGCTCTGGGCGGGCTGATCAGCTTTGTGGGACTGATCGTCCCCCATATGCTGCGCATGGTGCTTGGGCCGGACCATGTGCGGTTGCTGCCGGCGACTGCACTGACCGGAGCGCTCTTCCTACTGGTGGCGGATACTGTTGCGCGCACCGCAATTGCTCCGGCGGAGTTGCCGGTGGGTGTCCTGACGGCTCTCATCGGGGGACCCTTCTTTCTGTACCTCTTGCGCAAGACCAAGCAGGGAGTGATGTCATGAACCCTCTGATCGAGTTCGCGCGCGTTGGCTTTGCCTATGGGGATCGAAACATCCTCAGGGGTATTGATGCCAGTGTCCGCAAAAACCAATGCATTGCGGTGATAGGCCCGAACGGCGCAGGCAAGACGACATTGCTGTGCCTGGCTGCCGGCACGCTCGCTCCAGCGAGCGGTGCAGTGCGCTTGAAGGGCAAAGATTTGCGGCTATTAAAGCAACGGGAAATTGCCAGAACTGTAGCATTCGTACCGCAGAACGTCGAAGTTCCGTTTTCGTTTACGGTCGAACAGTTTGTCGAGCAGGGCCGTACTCCGTTCCTGAAGATGTTTGGCGGATTATGCGCCGCCGACTATGAAGCGATGAGGCGGGCCATGGAATTGACAGACACATGGTCGTTGCGGTCACGCGTCTTCAACGAGCTAAGCGGAGGCGAACGCCAACGCGTGAAAATCGCGCTCGGTCTTGCGCAGCAGCCGCAGTTGTTGCTTTTGGACGAACCCATGCAGCACCTGGACATTGGGCGTCAGTTCGAGATGATCGATCTGATCGACTTGTTGCGTCGCGAAGGAATCGCCATTGTCGCCTCGATGCACGATCTTGCTCTGATTGAGGGAACATTCTCTTCTGTTTGGCTGATGAGTCCAGATAAGCCAATGCGGCGGGGTTCGCCTGAAGAGATCTTGCGGTCCGAGGTTCTTGAAATCGCATTCAACACTTTGCCGCATCACCGCTCCAGGTTGCTGGCGCGAATGCGAAATCCAATGGAGCACGCCTTATGACTGAGATTCTTCTCCCATCCCTGGAGAGCGTGGTTGCGGGCATTGAGCGGATCGATCCCCGCTACCTGGCCGAAGCTCAACTCCGGCTCAACAACCTGACCAAACCGATCGGCAGCCTGGGTCAGTTGGAGGCCGTTGCCGCGCAGATGTTCTCGATCTTCGCCGGCCGTATTCCAATTCCGCTGCGACGGGCCGTCTATGTGTTTGCCGCCGATCACGGCGTGACGGCAGAAGGAGTAAGCGCCTATCCGCGAGAGGTCACCGCGCAGATGGTGCACAACTTCGTGGCAGGCGGCGCAGCGATCAATGTGCTTGCGCGGCTGCATGATGTGCAACTGACAGTCGCGGACGTGGGTGTCGATGCGGAGTTCGAAGCTGCGCCGGGACTCTGCCTTATGAAGGTTCGACGCGGCTCCGGGAATATGCTGCGTGAACCCGCATTGACACAGGATGACGTGACAGCCGCTATCGAGACCGGCATTCGTCTGGCGCAAGCCGCAAGAGACCAGGGACAAACGCTGGTGGCCATCGGGGAGATGGGAATCGGCAATACGACATCTGCGAGCGCAATTGCCGCGGTGCTGACCAAGCAACCGATTGGAGAAGTCACTGGCCGCGGCACAGGGCTTGATCTCGATGGACGAAATCGCAAGCTCAATGTGCTCAGACGCTCGCTGAGGAGGCACTTCGGCGCTTCCGAGGAGACGCCCGAGCCGCTGGAGATTCTTCGCTGCGTGGGCGGATTGGAAATCGCGGCCATGACGGGTTTCATTCTCTGTGCAGCGGCAAATCGGATGGCCGTTGTTTGCGATGGTTTCATCTCAACGGCAGCGGCAGCCATCGCGTACGGCCTTGCTCCTGAAGTCAGTGGATACCTGATCGCAGGCCATTGCTCGGAGGAACCTGGACACCGGCACCTGCTTCGCTATATCGGGCTGACACCGATTCTCAAGCTAGGGATGAGGCTGGGGGAAGGGACGGGCGCGGTTCTGGCCATGCCGCTGATCGAGTCTTCGGTCCGGTTATTTAACGAGATGGCCACATTTTCATCGGCGGGAGTGAGTACGGCAAACGAATGAGGAGGATATTTCAAGACATCGCAGCGGCATTTCAGTTCTTGACCCGTCTGCCACTGAACCGGCTTGCCTACGAGCCGGACTCACTGCCGCGTGCAGCGAAATACTTTCCTTTGGTTGGCCTGGCGGTCGGAGCCGCTGAAGCGGGACTATATCGCCTGCTGTCGACGCATCTTCCCATCGCTGTCGTCGCGCTTCTGATCGTGCTCTTTTCAACGCTGATGACCGGTGGTTTGCATGAAGACGGTCTGGCCGATGCAGCCGATGCATTTGGAGGAGGATGGAATCGGCAGCAGGTTCTCGCAATTATGAAGGACAGCCGCATCGGCAGCTATGGCTCGCTCGCACTGTTGTTTTCCGTAGGCGGTCGCGTGCTGCTGCTGTCGCACCTCCCCGCAGGGAGCTTTGTGTACTATGTGATCTCCGCAGAGGTTCTTTGCCGCTGGGTCATGCTTCCACTCGGAACCGCGCTGCCTGGCGCTGGTGCGCAGGGTAGTCAAGGAGCCCGCATTGCCCGCCAAGTGTCTGGCATCTCCCTTGCGGTCGGGACGCTCATTTCCCTTGTTATCGTGGGTTTCCTGTTGCACCTGTCGGCGGTTTGGCCGGTTGCCGCCGCATCGGCAGTAACTCTCCTCAGCGGCTTGTACTACAAGAATCGAATTGGCGGCATCACGGGCGATTGTTTTGGCGCGACGAGCCAGGTCACATTGCTGGCAGTCTATCTTTGCGGGGTCTGGCGGGGATGAACACCATCGTCTTTATTCGGCACGGCGAGACCGACATGGCCGGCAGGTTCTGCGGTCACAGCGACCCGGACCTGAACGCGGCCGGCGAGAGTCAAGTGATTTGTCTCGCGCAACAAGCTGCCATGCTGGGGATTGAGCGCATTTATTCGAGCGACCTGCGCCGCGCATCGCGGACGGCAGCAGCCATCGCTCAACGCATCGGTGTCGGTGTCGGTTATCTGCCAGCACTCAGGGAGATCTATTTTGGCCGTTGGGAGGGCCTCAATTGGGAAGAGATTGAAGATCGGTTTCCCAAGGAAGCAAATCGATGGCTCCGGGAATTCCCTCTGGAGAGTGCACCTGGCGGAGAAGCGTACGCGGAATTCACGGCTAGAATTGAAGCCGTCCTCTTACCATTCCTCGAAGCAGCGGCGGGGCAGACGGCAGCGATCATCACACATCGCGGCGTCATGCGGTACGGGCTCACAAGGTTCTTCGGGTTCTCTGAAGAAGAGGCATGGACAAAGACCATGCCCTACTGCGCAACAGTCATTGCCGTTGGTCGAACGTGCGATTGCGAGGTGTTGCCGTGAGTGCTCAGCAGCTCGAAATTAGGGAATTGGCGGCATGGGGTTTCGATCACCCGGTGGATCGCGGTTTGCTTGGTGAGGAACAACTGCGGAATGCAGCCTTTCATGCGCATCGAAAATTGGCGGTACGGATGACATATCCGGCTGATTCTCCCATCTCCGTCGAGGAGACTCGGGAACACGCTAGCGTGCTTGCAGCCCGGAAAGACTCGGTTGCATTGAGCGGGGAGTTCGATGGCCTTGCCTGGGAACTTTCCATCGTCGATCTGCGGAAGCTTATCGCCTTCCAGCGCCGCATCGGATTCGCCCATCACGATGGCCGTCCAATCGACCAGCGGGCAGGATCGCGACAGCTTCTCGATTTGGCACTTCCGCTCCATCCACGTTCGAGAAGTCCATACATGGAGGTCGCGTCCTATTGCGGCCGATGGTTTCTTCGTGACGGGTATCATCGTTCATTTCAATTGTTGAAACAGAACGTGTGCATGGTTCCGTGCGTAGTCGTTTACACGGAATCTCTTTCCCAGATGGGTGCTGTTGGCAACCGATTCTTCTCACAAGAATCGCTGTTTTCAGAGCATCCCCCGATGGTGACAGATTTCCTGGATGAAGAGGCCACGGTGCGCTATTGCCGTGCGTTGCCCGGACAAATCATTCCTTCCACCGTTCGACCCAATGATGAAAGTTGAGCATGAAATGAAATCCTCCCAGTTCACATTTGCAGCACAATCTCAGGCCTTTCCTTCGCGCATCATCTGCCTGTCCGGTGAAGCAAGCGAATTGCTCTACCTCCTGGGCGAGCAGGACCGCATAGTTGGCGTCTCTGGCTTTTCCAAGCGTCCACCAGAGGTTATGACCAAGCCGCGTGTGTCCACATTCAAAGAGGCGAACTTCGAAGCTATCGAGAAGCTGGATCCCGACCTCATCATCACTTACTCCGACGTGCAAGCCGAGATAACGAAGGAGTCCATTCATCGCGGCTTTCTGGTTCTCAACTTCAACCAACGAAGTGTGTCGGAGATCTTTGAATTTATCGCCTTGATCGCGCGACTGGTCCATCAGCAGGAGAAGGGGAATGATCTCATCGCGGCTTATCAGGCAGAGTTGCAGCAGATCGCCAGTGCAGCGGCCTGTTTCCCTCGCAAGCCGCGCGTCTTCTTCGAAGAGTGGCACGATCCGATCATCAGCGGGATCGAATGGGTCGAGGAACTCATCGAAATTGCTGGCGGCGAACCGATCTTTCCGGAGTATCGCAAGGCTCGAAAGGCAAAGGACCGAGTCGTCCAACCCGAAGAGGTTATTGCGCGCAATCCCGACGTGATCCTCGCTTCCTGGTGCGGTATGAAGGTCAAGAAAGAGTCGATCTGTGCGCGTGAAGGCTGGGACAGGATCGAGGCCGTTCGCAACCACCGTGTGTACGAAATCCCTTCGTCTCACATCCTTCAACCTGGCCCGGCCTGCCTGACGGATGGTGTTCGCGAACTGCATCGTATTCTGGGAGAAGTGGCTTCGAATGTTCCTCGCGCATCTTACCCGTGAATGTGTGACAGATTTTCTGAATGAAGAGACGACGGAGCGCTGCTGCCGCGCGTTGACCAGACAAATCATTCCTTGCACCGTTCAGCAATTGCAACAACCGGCCGCGGCCGGTTGCAATCTACGGGAGGCACTATGAGTATCGCTACGAAGACAGGGGACGGCGGCCAGACGGGTCTTGCCGGAGGCATCCGCGTTTCCAAAGCGGATCTGCGCGTCGAGACGTATGGAACGGTAGATGAGTTGAACTCAACCTTAGGATTCGCCAGAAGCATCTGCAAGAATCCGGAACTTTGTGCCGCGGTCTACGGCATCCAGAAAACGCTGTTCCGCGTTGGATCGTCCCTGGCCACTCCACCCGAAAGCAAGAAGGCGCGCCCACCGCTGTCTGCCGCGGATGTAGAGGAACTAACAGACATGGTTCATGCTATCGAGGCCAAAGAGGGGATTCTATCGGACTGGTCATTGCCGGGAGCCCACGTGGAGTCTGCTGCCTTCGAAGTGGCCAGGACCGTGTGCCGGCGTGCTGAGCGGTGTGTCGTTCGGCTGATAGAAAGCGGTGCCGCAATCGATCCACAGGCGCTTCCCTATATCAATCGCCTCTCCGATCTGATCTGGCTGTTCGCCCGACAGATAGAACTCGAATGCGGAATAGATTCCCGTTTGCGTGACGATCAACACGGAGGAGCAAGGTGGTCGAGAGCGTGGTGACGGGCGCGAGGAGCGGCTTTTCTCAAGACGAGAGGGAAGCTGTGTATCGTGTGCTCCGGGAGAGGCGGGATGTGCGCTCAGGTTATCTGCCGCGACCTCTGGAGGATGCGACCTTGCGCCGGCTTTTGAACGCGGCGCATTCTGCTCCATCGGTGGGTCTGATGCAACCCTGGAGATTTATTGTTGTGCGCGACGGGGCGCGGCGTGCCAAGGTGCATGAAATCTTTGAACGTGCCAACCGGGCCTCTGCGGCTGAATATGCACAAGAACGCGGTCAACTTTATGGGCGCCTAAGGCTGGAGGGGTTGCTGGAGGCACCGCAACACTTATGCGTGGTTTGCGAGACAACGAGTACGCAGGGACACGGCCTGGGACGGCGCTCGATGCCGGAGACATCGAACTATTCCGTCGTCTGTGCTGTACAGAATCTGTGGCTCGCGGCACGGGTCGAAGGTGTTGGGGTCGGATGGGTCAGCATTCTCGATCCTCTTGCAGTTAAGGATCTGCTGCGAATCCCTTCCGGTGTGGAGTTGGTGGCATATCTCTGCATTGGCTATGTGGAGGAATTCGCCGACCGCCCGGACCTGGAACGTGCAGGTTGGGAGGAGCGCGCCAGCCTGGGCTCAGTCTTGCGGGAGGAGTACTTCGATCAGCCATATTCTCTTGAGGACCAGGGTCAGTGAGCGCACGGTCCATCATGGTGCTTGGCACCGCATCGCATGTGGGCAAGTCGCTCACTACCGCCGCACTGTGCCGAATCTTTGCGCGAGCGGGTTATCGCGTAGCGCCGTTCAAGTCGCAGAACATGTCGCTGAATTCAGCAGCCACTCCGGACGGCTACGAGATCGGGCGCGCGCAAGCTCTGCAGGCCGAGGCTGCCGGGATTGCCCCGTCTGTGCACATGAATCCAATCCTCATCAAGCCCAGTTGCGATACCGCCGCGCAGATTGTGGTGCGAGGCAAGGTGTGGCGCAAGCTCGATGCACGCAACTATCAGGAAGTTCGTGTTGCCGAGCTCCTGCCTATTGTGGAAGAGAGCTATCGCATCCTTGCTGCGCAAAACGATGTCATGGTCCTGGAGGGCGCCGGTTCCCCGGCCGAGATCAATCTTAAAGAGAATGACATTGTGAACATGCGCATGGCCCGAATGGCGAATGCGAAGTGCCTGCTGGTGGGAGACATTGATCGCGGCGGCGTCTTCGCCTCCTTGCTGGGAACCTGTGAACTGCTGGATCAGGATGAGCGGGACCTCATCGCCGGTTTCGTCATCAACAAGTTTCGCGGGGACATCTCGCTGCTTTGGCCCGGTGTGCGCATGATCGAGCAGCGTCTGGGCAAACCCTGCATCGGCGTGATTCCTTACCTTGGGCACTTGTCCCTCGACGAAGAAGACAGTGTGGGCTTCGACCAGCAACCTGAAGCACCGTGGATGCAGGATGCTGCGCCCGCGCGGAGATTACGCATCGGCGTCATCGCCTTTCCCTCGATTTCCAACTTCACCGACTTCGATGCACTCCATGCCGAACCGTCCGTGGCTCTCAGGCACCTTCGCGACCCCGGCAGCATGGCGCTCGCGGACGTTGTCATTCTGCCCGGCAGCAAGCAGACCGTCGACGACCTGCGCTGGTTGCGCGCCTTCGGGTTTGAGCCTGCACTCAAAGAGTTTGCGCGCCATGGGGGACTGATCGTGGGTATCTGTGGAGGTTTCCAGATGCTGGGCAAAGAGATTCTCGACAGCCATGGAATGGAACGCGAGGGAACCGAAAAGGCGCTCGGCCTGCTTCCCGTCAGAACCATCCTGGCACACGACAAGATCACGGTTCCAGCGCACGGGATGCTCGGCAGCGGTGCACTGTTTGGTCAGCTGATCGATCCCTGTGAGGTTGCTGGCTACGAAATTCACCTGGGCACGACGGAGTATCTCGAAGGGGCGGCGCCGTTTGCATCCATTGCGCGGCAGAACGACGGAGCGCAGACGCTGCCCGATGGATGCGTCTCCACGGACGGACGTGTTTGTGGAACCTATTTGCATGGTCTCTTCGACGGGGACGCTTTTCGGCATGTATTCCTGCGTGCTGCGCGCGCGGCGCGTCAGATGGATTCACCAGCTAGGCTGGTGGTTTGGAGCGAGTTGCGCCGACAGCAGTTGGATATACTGGCCGATGCGTTTGCGGAAGCACTCGATCTGGATGCTGTGTTTGCCATGCTCGACCTGCCGCGTTGCACGAACCGGACTGTTGATCAGGCCGAGTGGAGGCTCTCTTGATGGAGCCTGCGAAGTTCACTGCCGCCTATGCGCTGGACTGGTGCGCCGGCGATCCCGAATGGCTGCCGCATCCAGTGCGGCTCATGGGCTGGAGCATAGACGCCGCAGAGCGCGCGCTCCGTCGTCGCAGCTCGGGAGATCGTTTTGAATTGGCAGCAGGCACGCTAGTCGCAGTGGGAGTGCCGGTGCTGTCCGCGCTTTGCGTATACGCATTGTTGAAGCATCTGAGAGGCGACCATCCGGCAATCGCAACCGCCGCAGAGGTGTGGTTGGCCAGTACCTGTCTCAGCACACGCAACCTGCTCGACGAAGCTGCCGAGGTCATGCGAGCGCTGGAGACCGGAGATCTGCAGCGAGCGCGTCTGCGGGTTGCGCGCATTGTTGGCCGCGATACGGATGAACTCAATGAAGAGGAAATCTGTCGGGCACTCGTGGAAACACTTGCTGAAAGCCTCTCGGATGGCGTGATTGCGCCGCTCTTCTATCTGGCAATAGGCGGCGTTCCCGCTGCGATTGCCTATAAGGCGATCAACACGCTCGATTCGATGATCGGACATAAGGATGAGAAGCATCTTCACTTCGGACGGGTCGCGGCGCGTGTGGACGACGTTGCCAATTACGTTCCGGCGCGCATTGCGGCGCTCCTGCTTTGTGTGGCCGCGGAGTTCATCCCGCAAGCCAGCGGAGTTCGTGCCGCACAGGTTTGGTTCCGTGATGGAAGCAGACACGCCAGTCCGAATGCGGGGCAGGTGGAAGCGGCCATGGCCGGCCTCCTTGGTGTGCGGCTTGGAGGAACGAACCAGTATGCGGGCGAAGCGATCACGTCCCCGCATCTTGGGGCCGAATTCACGCTGCCGAACCGCAACGATGCGCGGCGCGCGTGGAAGGCTGTCGGCCTGGCCTCTCTGCTTGGCTTTGGCGGAGCGCTCTTGCTTACGTTGGGGAAAAAACATGCGTGAAGGTTTCTTGCCGGCTCATGGTGGGCAACTGCGCGAGCTGGCTGCCGAGTTTGGCGTGCCTGAAGCATCGTTGCTCGACTTCAGCGCCAGCATTCATCCGCACCCGCCGTCCGATCAGATTGTAGCGGCTCTTTGCGATGCTCTTCGCGAGCGCACGATTATGACCGAATATCCGGATTTGCATTACGTCGCCCTGAAGGAGGCAATTGCCGACTACGTGCAGGTAGATGTGCCGGCCATTGCCATTGGCAGCGGTGTGATGCCGTTGCTCGGTGCCGCACTCTCCGCGCTTCGCCCGCACCGATGCCTGGTTCCGGTTCCCGCGTTCACCGAATACCGGAAGGTGCTCGACACGTGCGGCGTGGAGTGCTGCGCCTTCACCTCGACACAAGATACGGGATTCTTGCTGGATGGCGCGCTGCTGGCAGCCAGGTTGAAGGCCTCGGGCGCGCAGGCCGTGTTGCTGGCCAATCCGCAAAGCCCCTCGGGACGGCTAATGCGCGCGGAAGAATTGCTCCGGTTGCATGAAGCGTCATCCGCGCTGGGCGCGACCACCATCGTCGATGAGGCATTCATCGACTACGCTCCTGAAAACAGCCTCTCGCAATGGGCAGCGAAAAGCCCCGGACTGATCGTTCTGCGCTCCTTGACCAAATTCTTTGCGATGCCCGGATTGCGCGTTGCGTATGCGGTCACCTGCCCCGAGATGCGCGCTGCCATGGAATCCCGTATCCCTGCATGGCCCGTGGGTTCGATGGCGGCTGAAGCGGCCCGGATGGTGCTCCAGGATTGGCCTTCGATTGCCCAGACTCGTGCGACGAATGCAACCGAACGTAGTTGGCTGGCAGAGCAATTGCAGGCGCTGGGGTTCTGCGTCTTTCCAGGCGCGGCCAATTACCTGCTGATGAAGATCGATGAAAGCCGCAATGGCCGGGAGTTCTGGCGGCAGCTCATTGTCGAGCATCGCGTCGTCCTCCGCTCCTGCGCAAACTTTGAGGGCCTGGACGAACATTACTTCCGCATCGGGGTGCGCACCCGTTTGCACAATGAACTGTTAGTGCGGGAGTTGAAGGAAGTCATGCATCTCGCGCCGAGAAGCTAGGAGTAAGTCAAAATGCGCTGGCAAGGTCTGCTTCTTGCAATTTATTGGCTGTTCTGTTTCGCGGCCGTCACGGTTGCTCAGAGTTCCACTTCTTCCTTGCGTGGAGATGTGGCCGACTCTTCTGACGCGGCTGTTGTGGGTGCCCAGGTGGCTTTGAAGAACCCGGCGACAGGGTTCTCAACTTCGCGCGCTACAGATTCCACGGGCGAATATCGCTTTCTCGGAGTACCCGCCGGAACATACACAGTCTCCGTGACGGCGAAGGGATTCGCCGCGCAGTTCGCAGTTGTCGAGTTGCTAGTCAATCAACCGTCCACGCAAAGTTTCTCGCTCTCCGTGGAGGCGCTCGAAACCGTGGTGGAGGTGAGCGGCGAAGCGCAGGGATTGAATTATGTGGACGCCAGCATGGGGGATGCGGTGAATGACACAACCATTCAAGCGCTGCCCATGGAGGGGCGCAACGTCCCGGACCTGCTGAGCCTGCAACCTGGAGTGTTGTACCTTGGCGAAGCGGACGACCAGAGTCATGACAGCCGCAGCGGAACTTCGAGCGGCAGCCGCTCAGACCAGGGCAACATCACGCTGGATGGGGTGGACAACAACGATCAGGCGCGCGGATATGCTTTTACTGGAGTGCTCCGCTCCACTCTCGATTCAGTGCAGGAGTTTCGCGTAACGACCGATGCCTTTGGGGCTGACACCGGCCGTTCCTCCGGAGCGCAAGTCAGTCTGGTGACCAGGAGCGGCACCAACGGGGTTCACGGCAGTCTCTACGAGTACAACCGGAGTTCGCTGGGCGAGGCCAACGACTGGTTCAACAAACAGGCGGAGCTGTCGAATGGGCTGCCGAATGTACCGGGAAAACTCATTCGCAATACCTTCGGAACGTCGCTTGGCGGCCCCATCAAGAAGGACAAAGCTTTCCTCTTTGTGAACTACGAGGGGCAGCGAACCTCGGAGAGCCAGCAGCAGACAATGACCGTTCCCACGCTCTCGATGCGCGCAGGGAATATCCAGTATCTGACTTCCGCTCAGGGCAGTCCCACACTCCTCACTCCCGCGCAGATTGCATCCATGGACCCTAGCTGTTCAGGTCAGTGCAATCGTCCCTGGGGTCCAGGCGTTGATCCAAATGTGCTGGCGGTACTGAACCTGTACCCTGCGCCGAACGGTCTCTCTGCGGGGGACGGACTGAATACTGCTTCCTATACTTGGTCAGCGCCCAATCCAGCGTCGCTCAACACCTATATTGCGCGCTTCGATTCCATGTTGTCGCACCGCAACTGGCTCTTTGTCCGGAGCAATCTGCAGAACTACAAGACCTTTTCCGTGCCGCAGTTTCCCAGCCAGTCAGCCAGCGCGACCAATACGGATAACAGCAAGGGACTTGTGGCGGGAGATACCTGGAACATCTCATCCAACCTTATCAACAATGTGCATTATGGATTCATTCGCCAAGGGTATGCCAGCCGCGGCATCGGCCAGGGCTCGTACGCGAACTTCTACAACATCAGCCCGCTCTATGCCGAAACCAGGACCACACTTGTCGACATCCCGGTTCATAACATCATCGACGATGTGACCTTGACGCGCAGAGCGCATACGATCCAGTTCGGCGCCAATTACAGACTGATTCTCGATCACCGTCGCTCCGACGCTTTCTCTTACAGCTACGGGTACACCAACGCATATGCACTGGCCGATGCCGGCATTGCCAACACCGGGCAGAGTTTCGATCCAGCGGCATTCGGGTACACGGCGGTAGCCGGAAGTTTCGCGGACTCATACAACTTTGCGATGGGCAATCTTGCAGGCCTTTTGGATCTGGTGACAACCCAATCCAATTATCAGATCGCGCCTGGCGGGAGCACGGCGAGTCTACTGCCCACTGGCGCTATGCTGGATCGCGAATTCAAAAACAACGAGTTTGAATACTATTTGCAGGATTCCTGGCGCGTTCAGCGACGTCTCACGTTGACATTCGGATTGCGTCACACACTGCTGCAAACGCCTTTCGAGGTTCACGGTCAGCAGGCGCAGCCCACAGTCAATATAGACCAATGGTTCAGAACTCGGGAACAGCAGGCGGAGTTGTTGAATAGCGTGCAGCCGGACCTCTTCTTTGCGCCATCGGGACAGGCTAGGGGATTGAAGGCGTACTGGCCGATGCAGAAAGGAAATGTCGCTCCTCGAATCGCCGTTGCCTTCTCCCCCGGAGCTGCGCATGGCTTCTGGCACAAACTCTTCGGCGGAGCGGAGGAAAGTTCAATCCGCGCGGGGTACGGCATATATTACGACCACTACGGGGAGGGAATCGTCAATCTCTTCGACCAGTACGGTTCCTATGGACTCAGCGAAAGTATCACCAATCCCACCAACTTGCTTACTCCCGCGACCTCACCGCGCTTCACCGGCATTCACGATCTTCCGGATATAACAGGCAGACCCGCAAGCACAATTACTTACCCCGCCTTAGCGCCCAACAATCCCCTTTGGACGGGTTTCGAGATTGCACACGGTCTCGATGATCGCATGAAGACGCCCTATTCGCAGGTGGTCAATCTCTCGATTCAACGCGAGTTACATCGAGAGTTCACTTTGGAGATCGCCTACATTGGCAGGCTTGGCCGCCACCAGTTGGAGCAGATCGATCTGGCACAACCGCTCGATCTGGTCGATCCGAAATCGGGGCAGGACTACTTCTCGGCGGCTACCCAGCTCTCCAAGCAAAAGTATGCGGGAGTCGCCAGCGTGTCCGCCATCCCCTACTTCGAGAACATGTTTCCCGATGCTGCGGGGGGTGGCAGTAGCGCTACCCAGAACGTTTACAACATCTGGCTTCCCGGCAACGAGACGGGATCGCTCTACATGCTCGATATTCTCTGTACTCCTGGCTGCGGAGGCACGCCTAATCGCTTTTGGCCGCGCCAGTATGCGAGCATGTATGCGTGGTCGTCGATCGGAACCAGCAGCTACAATGCCGGACAGATTACGCTGCGGCGAAAGATTAGCCGAGGCGTGCAGATGGAGTTGAGCTATACACTTTCCAAATCACTCGACATGGGGTCGGATAACGAGCGCACCATGTTTTCCTCCAGTACAGGCACCAGCGCCGGTAGCAGCTTCGGGGCCATCCTCAATGCCTGGAACCCACGCTTTAATCGCGCCGTATCCGATTTCGATGTCCGTCACCTCGTCAGCGGCAACTGGGTGGCGGAGCTTCCGGTTGGAAGAGGCAAGACACTGCTGGGCGGCGCGAACCGCGCCGTGAATGGGGTGATCGGAAACTGGCAGCTTTCCGGGGTTGTGCGCTGGACCAGTGGGCTTCCCTTCAGCGTGATCTGCGGAGCGGGTTGGGGAACCGATTGGGATGAGCAGAGCAACATGGTCCAGACGGGACCGATCCACACCCACACCCATATTGATAATGGCGCAGCTCAGGTCTTTGCGAATCCTTCTCAAGCACTGGCGAATATGCGCAACCCATATCCGGGCGAAGCCGGGCAGCGCAATAACTTCCGCGGCGACGGCTACTTTGGCGCCGATGCCGGATTGTCGAAGACCTGGAAGACAAATGAACGCAATAGCATCCGGCTTGCCTGGGAGGCTTTCAACGTTTCAAACTCCGTTCGCTTCGACGTCAACCCGCTCACCTCACTGCAGAACATGACAACCAGCGGAGAATTCGGTGTGTATGATGCGATCCTCACAAAGCCGCGCGTACAACAGGTTTCTCTCCGTTATTTGTTCTGAGTTGACGCACCAGACCCCGGAGCACACAGGGAAACCACTGCGGAAGAATGGATGCAGCGCTGGTGGATGCCGAACCTGCATGGAATCAATCGTATAGTTGAGTCACGCCAAATCAGTAGCAGGAAACGCCCATGTCACCATCCATATTTGGGTTGATGGCTCGGACGTTGGTCCAAGATGCGGTGCCGACGTGAACAATTCTAGAATCGACGGAACGTCGTGAGCTACCCGCCGACGGGCCTTCTTTTGGGCTCCGAGTATCAGTCGCCGGAGCCAAAACGAAATTGAGCCTTCCAGTCTGTTTCTTCGCCCAATGTCAAACACGCCTCAAAACGCTTGCCCTGTTTAGAAATGAAGCCTTTGAGCAGGCCGGTTTTGCCCTTCGTGCAGAGTGCCTCAATTTGTTTCGGGGTGAGGGTCTTCTTGGCGATGGTTTCGTTGATTCTGAATTTGCAGCCCTCGCGGTAGCGGCTGCAACCGTAGAAGTTCTGACCATTGGGCCTTTTGACGACGCCTTGCTTGCATTTCGGGCACACGAGCGATCCGGACGGCGGGGCATCCCCTGTTTTCGCCGGCGCTGACCCATTCGACGCCACAGCAGGTTGCGGCGCGATGTGCAACTGCGCCAATTCTTTTTTGAGCTGGCCGTCAATGCCGGAAACCACATTGATGTACTGGGCTTTGCCTTCGGCAATATCGTCGAGCTGCTGCTCAAGGGAGCGCGTGTAGTCGTACTCTAGAAAGGCAAAGTGACCTTTGAGCGCGTCGATGAGCAAGATGCCGAGATCTGTGGCCCTCAATATCTTCTTTGAATCGTCGATGTAGTTGCGCGTAATGATGTTCTTGAGAATGGCTGGGTAGGTTGAAGGCCGTCCGATTCCTTCGTGCTCCAGCTTCTTAATCAGACTTGCCTGGGTGTAGCCGTTCGGCGGGCGCGTCTGCTTGTTCAACACACGGGCGCTGTCGGCGTGGACCTGGGTGCCCCGTGCGAGGGAAGGGACGCGACCATTCTCCTCCGATTGCCTTTCCGGGTCCTCCGTGTCGTTCGCCTCGGGTTCTTCGGCGGCGTCCTTGGCTGTTAGAGTGCGCCAGCCCGGCTTGATGAGCGTTCGGCCCGTTGCTTTGAAGACGAATGGCCGCGATCCATCCTGGGCCCGGAGTGTGAGGGTGTTCACGCTGTATTCGGCATCCGCGAGTTGCGAGGCTACAGCTCGGGTCCAAATGAGGTCGTAGAGGCTCTTCTGGTCGTTGTCTGCGCCGGCATGACGCTGCTCCAGGTGAGTGGGGCGGATTGCCTCGTGCGCCTCCTGGGCGCTCTCTTTCGACTTCCAGGTGCGCGGTTTCGGCGGCAAGGGCAGGTTGTTGCTGGCCGCGTAAGCCCGAATCTCGGCCAGCGCATCTGCGGAAAAGTTTTGACTGTCGGTGCGGTGGTAGGTAATCAACCCCTCTTCGAATAGCCGCTGGGCAAGCTGTGCGGTCTGCTCCGGCTTGTATCCGAGCGTTACGCTAGCTGCCTGAAGCAGCGTTGCCGTTGTGAAGGGCGGCGGCGGGGCCTTGGTCGCCGGTTTCGTCGCCGCGGCCGTGACGGCAAAGATTCTGCATTTCGCTGCTTCTTCCGCCAGCGAAGCATCCAGAATGTATTCCTCGCCCTCCTTGAGGAAAGGGGCTGTATCCCACTGGGCGCGCCATTTTCCGTTGTCGAAGATGGCCTCGGCACCAAAATGCTTTGTTTCCTTGAATGCGTCTATTTCACGTTGCCGATCGACGACAAGGCGGAGAGCAACACTTTGGACGCGCCCGGCACTCAGCCGGGCAATGCCCGTTTGCTGCGAGAGAGCAGGCGACACCTGGTAGCCGACGAGGCGATCCGCGCCTCGCCTGGCCTCTTGTGCGTGAATGAGGTTCGTATTGAGCTGTCGCGGAGCTTTAAGGGCGGAACGGACCACGCTCTCGGTGATTGCGTCGAAGGTAACGCGAACGTACCGGCGAGGCTTTAATACCTGCTGCAAGTGCCACGCAATGGCTTCTCCCTCGCGGTCGGGATCTGTGGCGAGATACACCTGTTCGGAGCGTGCGACGCGCTGCCGCAACTGGGAAACAACAGCCTTGCTGCGTTCGAGAATCTGGTATTGGAGCCGGTAGGTTTCCGGCTCAATACCGAATTCGCTTACAGGGAGATCCCGAATGTGTCCAACGCTTGCGGCAACATCCCAGCCACTGCCCAAAATTGCTTTGATCTTCTTGATCTTATTCGGGCTCTCCACGATCATCAGGTTCATGCGGCTGCCTCTTGCCTAGCGATGCACCGAGAGCATTATGCGAAGGTGGTTTGTGTTGGGCTCTTGAGTTTATAGATGGAGGCAAAATAGGCCACCATTACGCGAAACGTCTTGGAGCGATTGACGCCCCCAAGAACCTCTCCTCCAACCCGCTCCAGTTCATCAGCGATCTCGTGGGTCAAGGGGAATACGAATGCGGTGTCAATACTCTGAAAGGGAATGTTCAGCCACTGGTTGTTGTAGAACGCAACAATCTGCGTCTGAGCGACCTTGGTCTTGAAGTTCATAATGATGTGTTCTGCAAGAGCGTTCTTCTTCCGAATTCCGAGCACGGCAAAAAGCTGATTGAAGTGTGTTTTCGTAAATTTGGAGTCAACAGTGAGCCGGAGCTGGGTGCGCTTTTCAAGCGGTGCGACGATCCTGGACTTGGTACGGGCTCCGGTTTTCTTCGTTGGGGTCATACCGTCTCCTTTGCGTTGTGTAACTTCAGATGTATATTACAGTAATTATATACTATTTAGCAACGACTCCCGCTAGGGAATAGTAATCAAAGGAGTTCCCGAAAGTCACTATAGTGGGTTTGTTGCAATGGGGGAAACGACAGCCACGCTTCCCCCGTTTGCAGGTCTTACCGAAAGCTCCCTGCCGTCGCACACGCGTCGAATGGGAGCGCTCTTGCGGATCGTGCTCCCACCTCCAAACTGCGCCGTCTCTGGGGTTGGTACGCTGCGTATATCTCCTTGATCCGATTAACCATACCTCTCGGAGCCCGCATGTCTAAGCACGCCTGCGCACGCCGCATCGAGTGGTGTATCTGTGGCCTCTCGGCAATATTCATCATATGAAGAGCGGCGCGAACTGCGAACCGTTCCTCGAACGAGAGACGGTGACCGTCCAAATTCAGAAGGGCGCTCACCATAGTAGAGAATTCAGGGTATTTATGCGGTATGGAAGGTGTGCTCTCCGTTGAGGTTTCATGTATGGCTGCGGGCACCGCTACAGCCAATTGCTCGGTCGAGGCGCACCGGAGGAGGTGAACCGCAGCGATGATTCCGGCCGCGTCTTCCTCTTTCAGAACGGCATTCACGTTGATCTCAAGGAGGACTGTTGCAACGGAAGCCAGGGACTGATGAGCCCGCTGTTGTGCTCTTTGGATGATCCGATAGCACCGAGCCATCTGCGCTTCGATGGCTCCACGTCGTTTGGGCGAATTCGCGCAGGACGTAAGAGTCACTGCGAGCGCTTCGAGTCTTTCTTGCGCTTCCGGTACGGTCATTCTCCCCTCCCTTGATTGTTGATTGCCGATGAGCAAAGCTATAGAACAACTTTCTTTTATATCACATTAATCATGTAATTCGGACCCCGTTAAGGGGTACGAAAGTGTTCCTAGTCACTGCCAAAGTCTTCCCTGTATTTACCTTTTATTCTTGGGTTTTGCGTTTCATACAGTTCTGCTGTATTATCTGTACGATCTCAGTGAACGGCCACACCATGCACTGTATGAAAATGCGCCAATCGACAATGCCCATACCTCGTGGCTTGGTTTTGAGAGTGTTTGGGCGCTTACCGCGCTTCTTGCGGGCTCGTTTGCTTGCTCGATGGCGCAGTAAGGGCGGGCCGGGAAGACAGCGGGATGGCCCTGCGCCATGTTGGCCATATCGCATCGATCAGGTACTCAGGTTCTATTACGCGTGATGTGTATGAAGTGTCGAAGACTGTTCACCCGTGAAGACTCGCGTTTGGAGAAAGAAAATGAGCGGAGCGTGGCGTAACGTAGCGATGTTTGTCGTTGTTGTGATGCTGGCTAGCGTAGCTGTGTTTGGCCAGATTTCCTACCCCGCAGCCAATGACATCAATGCGATTGCGGGCACTGGCACCATGGGCTACAACGGCACGGGTGGCGCAGCGACGACCACGGATCTATATGAACCCCTCTCCGCTGTATTTGATGCTTCGGGCAATGTGTGGATCGACGACGGCGCCTTATGTCTTGTACTCGAAGTGTCGGCCTCCACAGGAGACATAAACAGCATTTTAGGCACAGTGCCTTCGGGAGGCTACTACTACGACTGCGTTCCAACCTATGGGGTTACCTATGATCCGATGGGTGCAGCCGTCGATGCGTCGGGAAATATGTATTTCATCGATGGTGGCACCTATATTCGCAAACGGGCAACTTCTGGGAGCTTGAGTGTCGTAGCCGGCATTGGAACGGCTGGGCATACCGGCGACGGTGGGGCAGCGACTAGCGCGGAGATCGAGGCCACTAAATTAGCTATCGACTCTTCCGGAAATCTCTTCTTTGTGCAAGATCAGTACACGAGTACGCGAGGCGGGGACGTGTGCTCTTACAACACTATTCGTGAAGTAGCGACCTCTGGACTCATTTCGACCGTTGCAGGTAGTGGGACCTGTGGATACACAGGGGATGGCGGGGCGGCGACTAGCGCGGAGATTGAGGCAGGCGGTTTGGCTGTTGATTCTTCAGACAACGTCTACATCACAAACTTGGTGGGCTGTGCACTTCGTAAGGTGACGGCTTCAAACCATTACATTTCAACGATTGCAGGAAACGGGACCTGCGGATATTTAGGGGATGGCGGCGCGGCTGTGAGTGCGGAACTGAAGAGCCCGACCGGGGTCGCAGTGGATTCGAGCGGTAACGTCTATGTCGCGGACTACGGCAATTACCGCATCCGAATGATTTCGGCGAGTACACAGGACATCTCGACCATTGCGGGTGACGGAACGTTTGGGTGTTCAGGGAATGGCGGCGCCGCTACCAGCGCAGAGTTGGGATATCTTGACACTTTGGCGATTGATGGCTCCGGACACCTGATTCATACAGACACAGAATGCGCTGATGTGCGCGCAGTGACCCTTGTCAAGCCTACTCCTTCAATCTCTTTGTCCTGCTCGCCGAATCCGATTACTTACGGGGGCGAGACCACAGACTGCACAGTCGATGTCGGGAATGGTGCTACTGGCACGACAACCTGGACGATCAACGGTGGAGCGTGGACGACACAGACATTGAGTGGCGGCACCGCTTCGGCAGGGGGCTTCAACGGGTATGCGGCCGGCTCGTACACAATCGGCGTTACCTACAACGGCGACAGCAACAACAATACCGCGAGTACATCGACCACGCTTACGATCAGCATGGCAACACCAAGCGTTTCCGATACGTGCTCTCCGAATCCGATTACCTACGGGGGCAGCAATTCGATCTGCACTGGTTATGCGAGTGACAGCGGTACGGTAACCGGGACACTGTCGTTCACGATCAACGGTTCGCCGTGGGCGACGGAAACTCTCTCTTCTGGTTCGGCCACAGCGCCTCAGTTTAGCTCGACCTACGGGATCGGCACATACACTGTTGGGGTAACCTACAGCGGCGATAGCAATAACAATGCGGCTAGCAGTTCGACGACGCTAACGATTACCAAGGCCGCTCAAACGATCACTTTCCCGGCCCCGACAAGCCCAGTAATCTATGGGGTATCGGCGATCTCTCTGAGCGCAACGGCCAGCTCAGGGCTGGCGGTGACCTTCAGCGTCTCCTCCGGACCTTGCACCGTTTCTGGCAGCACGCTGACGGTCACCGGGGCGGGCACTTGCGTAGTGGCCGCAAATCAGGCAGGTAACGCCGACTACTCAGCGGCTGCTCAGGTGACACAGAGTGTCACTGTGAACGCTGCTGTGCTGACGGTGACTGCGAAAAGCGCCTCGCGGGTCTACGGGGTTGCGAATCCAGCGTTCAGTTATACGGTATCGGGGTATGTAAATGGTGACACTTCGAGCGTCGTTGGTGGCTCGGCTGCGGAGACGACGAGTGCAACGAGCACCTCTGCTCCTGGCTCCTATTCGATCACCTTTTCGTCCGAGGCGCTGACAGCAGCCAATTACACCTTCAGTTACGTGAATGGGACACTGACCGTGACCCAAGCGTCTCAAACCATCACCTTCAATGCTCCGGCGAGTCCTATCACCTACGGCGTGTCCCCGATCTCCCTGAGTGCGACGGCCAGTTCCGGCCTGGCGGTGACCTTCAGCGTCTCCTCCGGACCTTGCACCGTTTCTGGCAGCACGCTGACGGTGACCGGCGCGGGCACCTGCGTGGTGACCGCGAATCAGGCAGGCAACACCGATTACTTGGCGGCGCCTCAAGTGACGCAAAGCGTGATGGTGAATCAGGCTGCGCTGACGGTGACGGCGAACAGCGCCTCTCGGGTCTACGGCGCGGCAAACCCGACATTCAATTACACAATTACGGGCTACGTGAATGGCGACACATCGAGCGTCGTTGGCGGCTCGGCTACGGAGACGACGAGTGCAACGAGCACCTCAGCTCCTGGCTCCTACTCGATTACCTTCTCATCCGAAGCGCTGACAGCAACCAATTACACGTTCAGCTATGTAAATGGGACGCTGACGGTGAGCCAGGTGTCGCAGACGATCACCTTCAATGCGCCAGCGAGTCCTGTGACCTACGGCGTGTCGCCGATCTCTTTAAGCGCGACGGCCAGCTCTGGGCTGGCGGTGACCTTCAGCGTCTCCTCCGGCCCCTGTTCGACCTCCGGTGCCACGTTGACGGTGACCGGGGCGGGCACCTGTGTAGTGGCTGCGAATCAGGCGGGCAACGCCGACTACACGGCGGCGGCAGCGGTCTCTCATAGCATCGTTGTCAACCCCGCAGTCCTGACGGTGACCGCCAATAATGCGTCGCGCTCTTACGGTGCGGCGAATCCGACATTTACCCAGAGCTATTCGGGATTCGTGAACGGTGACACATCGAGTGTGTTGAATGGCGCTCCCAGCTTAATCACAACGGCTACGAGTACCTCCGCACCTGGCTCCTACTCGATCATGGCTGCGGTTGGAACGCTCACGGCGAGCAACTACACCTTCAGTTTTGTCAACGGAACCCTGACCGTGACAGCGGCCACACAGACAATCAGCTTCACGGCTCCCGCAAGCCCGGTGACCTATGGTGTTTCGCCGATCTCTTTGAATGCGACGGCCAGCTCTGGGCTGCCGGTGGCCTTCAGCGTTTCATCCGGCCCTTGCACGGTCTCGGGCAGCACGTTGACGGTGACTGGAGCGGGTACGTGCGTTGTGGCCGCGAATCAGGGGGGTAACAGTGATTATTCGGCTGCGGCCCAGGTCACGCAAAGCGTGACGGTCAACCAGGCCGCGCTAACAGTCACGGCGAACAATGCCTCACGGGCCTATGGCGCCACAAATCCGACATTCAATTACACGATTACGGGCTATGTGAATGGCGACACATCGAGTGTCGTTGGCGGTTCGGCTGCGGAGACGACCAGTGCAACGAGCACTTCTGCCCCAGGATCTTACTCGATCACCTTCTCGTCCGAAGCGCTGACAGCAACCAACTACAACTTCAGCTATGTGAGCGGAACGCTGACCGTGATCCAAGCGTCTCAGGCGATCACCTTCAATGCTCCGGCGAGTCCTGTGACATACGGAGTGTCGCCGATCTCTTTGAGTGCGACGACCAGTTCCGGCCTGGCGGTAATCTTCAGCGTGTCCGCCGGCCCTTGCACGGTCTCCGGCAGCACGCTGACGGTATCCGGCTCAGGTACCTGCGTGGTGGCCGCAAATCAGCCGGGCAACAGTGATTATTCGGCAGCGGCCCAGGTTACGCAAAGCGTGACGGTGAATCAGGCTGCGCTGACGGTCACGGCGACCAACGCCGCGCGGGCCTATGGCGCAGCGAATCCAACATTCAGTTATACGGTTAGCGGTTATGTGAACGGCGACACATCGAGCGTTGTTGGCGGTTCAGCTGCGGAGACAACAAGTGCAACGAGCAGTTCTGCTCCTGGCTCCTACTCGATCACCTTCTCTTCCGAGGCATTGACAGCGGCCAATTACACCTTCAGCTACGTCAATGGGACGCTGACCGTGACCCAAGCGTCTCAGACAATCAGCTTTGCGGCTCCCGCAAGCCCGGTGACCTACGGGGTTTCACCAATCTCTTTGAGCGCAACGGCCAGCTCCGGGCTTGCGGTGACATTCGGCGTCTTGTCGGGTCCCTGCGCAGTTTCGGGCAGCACATTGACGGTGACTGGAGCAGGCACCTGTGTGGTGGCCGCAAATCAGGCGGGCAACACAGACTACTCGGCTGCGGCAATGGTCTCTCACAGCATCGTCGTTACTGCCGCGGTGCTCACGGTGACGGCAAACAACGCTTCGCGGGCTTATGGCGCGGCAAATCCGACATTTACCCCGAGCTATTCGGGGTTCGTGAACGGCGACACATCGAGCGTCCTGAGTGGCGCTCCCAGCTTAACCACAACGGCCACGAGTTCCTCCGCGCCTGGCAGCTACACGATCACCTCTGCGGCTGGAACCCTGGCGGCGAGCAACTACACCTTCAGTTTCGTCAACGGAACACTGACGGTCAATGCAGCCGTGCAGACGATCAGCTTCACGGCTCCAACGAGCCCAGTAACCTACGGAGTGTTGCCTATCACCCTGAGTGCGACGGCCAGCTCCGGGCTGGCTGTGACCTTCAACGTTTCCTCCGGACCCTGCACGGTCTCGGGAAGCACGTTGACTGTGACCGGCGCGGGTGGTTGTGTTGTAGCCGCAAATCAGCCGGGCAACAGTGATTATTCGGCTGCGGCCCAGGTGACGCAAAGCGTGACGGTGAATCAGGCCGCACTGACGGTTTCGGCGAACAGCTCCTCGCGGGCCTATGGCGCAGCGAATCCGGCGTTCGGTTACACGGTCACTGGCTATGTGAACGGTGACACGTCGAGCGTGGTTGACGGCTCGGCTGGGGAGACAACAAGTGCAACAACCTCGTCAGCTCCTGGGTCCTATGCGATCACCTTTTCTTCCGAGGCGCTCACTGCGACCAACTACACCTTCAGCTATGTGAGTGGAACGCTGACGGTGACGCAAGCATCTCAGACGATCACCTTCGCTGCTCCAGCAAGCCCGGTGACGTATGGGGTGTCGCCGATCTCGCTCTCTGCCTCGGCCAGTTCTGGGCTGGCGGTGACTTTCAGTGTGTCGTCTGGATCGTGCTCGGTCTCCGGCGCTACGCTCACGGTGACCGGGGCAGGCACCTGTGTGGTGGCAGCAAATCAGGCAGGCAATGCAGACTACTCGACGGCGGCAACAGCTTCTCACAGCATCGTCGTCAATGCTGCGGTCTTAACGGTGACGGCCAATAACGCCTCACGGGTCTACGGCACCGCAAATCCGACGTTCGCCGCGAGCTTCTTGGGGTTCGTCAACGGCGACACGTGGAGTGTCCTGAGCGGCGCTCCCAGCTTGACTACAACGGCCACGCCGACATCCGCACCCGGCAGCTACACGATCACCTCTGCGGCTGGAACACTGGCAGCGAGCAACTACACCTTCAGTTTCGCCAACGGGACCCTGACGGTGACTGTGGCCACTCAAACAATCACATTCGCCGCCCCGGCAAGCCCAGTCACCTATGGCGTTTCGCCGATCTCATTGGGCGCGACGGCCAGTTCCGGCCTGGCGGTCACCTTCAGCGTTTCCTCTGGCCCTTGCTCGGTCTCCGGTAACACGATGACGGTGGCGGGGGCAGGCACCTGTGTAGTGGCTGCAAATCAGCCCGGCAATGCCGACTACACCGCGGCGGCAGCGGTCCTGCAGAGCTTGGTCATTAACAAAGAGTCCGTGATTGTCAACAGCGCGTCTTCGCTGTCTCCCTCCATTTATGGCGACAACGTCGCGTTGACTTTCACATTAATAGGCGGCGGGGTTACTCCAACAGGCACGCTAACCATCAGCGATGGAGCAAATCCGCTTGCCACGATCTCGCTCGATGCGGGTATCGCAACCTACAACACATCTGCACTGATCGCAGGAAAGCACACTCTAACCGCGGTCTACAGCGGAGACAACAACTATCAGTGAGCTCACCCACGGCAACTGCCGGGGGCGCTGTATTGACCCGGCTGCCATTCCAACAAACGCAACTCAACCGAAAGAGGACGACAGCCGACCATGAAACCCAGTCAGAGAATTGCGAGTCTTGCACTTCTGTTGGCCGGTGGCCCTGCGATGCTTTTCGCGCAGTCAACCGGCACGATCACACAAACCGTCAACCATAGAAATACAATCGGTGTTCTTTCTGCGACGCCCAACGGCACCATCACCGCTGGCAATCCTATCGCTTTCACCTACATTCTGAACACTGCCGGTACTCCGGCCCCTACGACAGAGACGGTGCAGTTCTACGACGGCACCACGGCATTGGGCACTCCCCAAACTATTGGGCTGATCCCGGCAGCCAATTTGCTGCCCTACTCGCAAGTCAACACAGGGCAAGGATGGACTACTTCCGGGACCGCCCCGACAGTAGCCTCCCTGACCGCCAATGGCCCGGACGGCAGTACCAATACAGCCACCGCCTTGACATTTGTGAATGCGACCTCGACGGTACTCTATGCAGTTCCGGGAACGACCAACTACGCCAATCAGCAAGTGACTTTCTCGATCTGGGCGCAGTCCGCAACTCCGACGACACTCAATCTCATCGTTCAGGACAGCCCCTTTGTGGCTGCGAATAAATCCGCGCCTTGCTCAGTTACCTCTACGTGGCAACGATGCACGCTGACCTACACCTTTCCGGCGACTGCCGGCACTGGTTTTGCCGTTTCGCTGACCTCATCGAATTTTGGCGTGCCTATCAATCTCTGGGGTGCGCAGTTTGAACAAGCCGGCCAGGCAGGACCGTACGTTTCCACGATTGGAACCGCGAGGCCGACCGGCGCACAAGCCGGGACCGTCGCGTTCTCCTGGAGCCAATTTCAGACCGGGGTTCATACGGTCACGGTGCAGTATCCGGGAGATGCGAACTTCGTGGGATCGACCTCGAATGCTGTAGTCCTCACGGCTCAGCAGGAGATCCCGAAGATTGTTTTGACAGATTCACCGGCGGGTACGAGCGTCTATGGCCAAGCTGTGACGCTGACTGCGCAGTTGTCGGATCAGGATAACGATGACAACTGGATTCCGACCGGAACGGTAACCTTCTACGACGGGACCACGGTGATCGGCTCTGGAACGCTGAACGCGTCGGGACAAGCCTCCATCACGCTCGTTGGCCCGACCTCGCTGGTTGTGGGTTCCCACTCGCTGACGGTCCAGTATAGCGGCGATGAAGATTTCAGCGCCCTCACCTCCGGACCCATTGTCCACGTAGTAACGAAGGCCAGTTCGAGCAGCGTGGTGACAACTACGGTTACCAGTTCGCTCAACCCGTCCGTCTATGGCGATTCCGTCACGCTGAGCATCAATGTTTCGTCCTCTGTCGGCATCCAGCCCACCGGCTCGGTGACGGTCGTCGATGGAAGCACCACGCTCGGCACATTGACGCTCAACGCCTCCGGCAACGCAACCATCACTATCCCAACCTTTACGGCAGGGACGCACAACATCGTTGTCACGTATTCGGGCGACAGCAACTACAACTAACCAACAAAGGGCGCTGCCGGACTCTCCTGTCTGGCAGCGCCAACCGTGTGATCGAGAGTGGATAGGATTCGAAGACGATTGGGAGTTCGATGATGAGACGCATTCTTATTGATGTTGGCCTGTTGTTCGCGGCGTTGTCTGTCATGCCGCTGTCGCTCGATGCACAAAAGAGCGTCTCTTACCGGCAGGTTGTCGAACAGGCGAGCACCATAACTCTGGTTTCGTCGTCCGTCAATCCGTCGCCAAACAATTCGACGGTCGCTTTCGCAGCTCATGTCACCGGAGTGCTTGCCGGTATACCAACCGGCACCGTAGCATTCAGCGCCACCCAGGAGTCTGGCCAGGTTGCCACAGCCACGCTTCCCTTGGACGCTTCGGGTAACGCGACCTGGACAATCTCTCTTCAATCCGGTCAGTACGAAATCACAGCACTGTATAGCGGTGACACCGATTATCTCTCGTCCGTATCTACGACTCTTTCTCAGATCGTCGAAGGGCCTCCCGATTTCACAATCAGTCTTCCATCGACAATGACCGTCGTTCAGGGGGCATCCGGCACGGCGACTGTCTCGGTCACCTCTCTCAACGGATTTGCAGGCACGATCCAGTTGCAATGCACTGGAGCACCAGACGAGAGTTCGTGCAACTTCACACACGACTCGATCACGATCCCCGCGTCCGCAGCAACCTCAGCATCCAGCGTCAATACAACCACTTTGACTATGACCACGGCTGGCACGACGGTCACGACGCTTGGGGTTCTGGGTTTGTTGTTCGGGTGGGGTTCCTGCTCGCGTAAGAGGCTGCGTCATCGCTTCGTGATCTGGATTGGACTTGCGGTTCTCTTGATGGGAATAGCAGGGTGCGCGGGTCCCAATCGCTACGTGCAATCCAACGGAACGCCGCCGGGGTACTACTCTCTGACAGTTGTGGCAACGTCAGGATCAATCACTCATTCAAGCACGATGACCTTGCATGTAGTTGCGAAATAGGCGCATCGCCAAAAGGAAGGGGCGGCATTATGAAAATGAGGCTGCATCTGGCAACGATCATCCTGGGTGTCTCGTTTGCCGGCATTTCGCTCTTCGCTCAAGCGCGGCATGAGGTCAAATACGACTGGGCTCCGGACCAACTGGCAGCTACGTTTATGTACACAGTCGATGACTACTCTCTGCAAGTGACTCCGACGAATCTTGAAAGAACTCGCCTCGGCGGTGGCAGCGTCGAATACGCATCGCGCCATTTCTATCCCTGGGAGCTCGTCGGATCTGCCCAATACTCCAGCGGTCAACCTCTGGGGCAGAAGCTCATCTCTGCGGGCGGAGGCGCGGGATACTGTCGAAGTTTCAAGCACTGGACTCCCTATGCCCGCGTTCTCGGCGGCATGGCTCGAACCAGCTCCAACGATCAGATGTATCTCTATACGGCCCCTAAATTGGGCCTTGCGTTCAACACAAGTGTTGGCGCAGATTACCAGCTCACGCCCCGATGGGGAATCCGCGGAGTGCAATTGCAAAATGAGTATTTGCCGTTTGGATCGCGCGGCTCGGTGTATTGGTCCATCGGTACGGGAATCACCTACCACTTTCGTCCTTGAGGAGAGGTCATGCGAAGGAAAGGAATCGCTCAGTTCTTTGTGGCCTGGATGTTGCTCGCCGCATGTGTCGAGTGTGTGTATGCGCAGGCGCAGGACCCACTCATCGTCCGGATGGCCGCGAACGAGAATGCGATGCTGGCCCGCATCGGCAAACAAGCTCCTCTGGTCGAAACATATTTGCAGGTGGTGGCCAGGAATGGCGAAAGTCCGGTTTCGGATCGGTACTATCTGCACCGGATCGACCTTGGCAGTGCGATCCGGGAGACCATGTACGATCAACCAGAACGGCAACGCTCAAAGCTGTCAAATGCGTGGAAGTTCGCGGGTCTGTCGGTACGCCGCGCTCCCATATCGTTCAACTCCTCGGGATTCGTCGAAATGCTTTCTCCCGACATCCACGGGTTTGACCCCGGCAAATTCAAGTTTGAGTTCCTTCACAACGAATTCATCGGCAATGTGAAGGCCGCCGTCTACGATGTTTTCCCCGCGAAGGCTGGTTATTTTCGCGGCCGGTTCTGGATTGACGAGCACGGTAACCTGGTCCGTTTTACAGGAGTTTTCGCCGGTAACGGTTCCGGGTCTCATCCCCTATACCTGCATTTCGATTCATGGCGATTGAACGTCAAGCCGGGGGTCTGGCTACCGGCAGCCATCTACGTCGAGGAACCTGTGCCGGAAGGAATTGTGCATGGCCAGATACGCATCTGGGGCTACGGCCTTGACGCCCGGCTTCACGATCCGCTGTCTTCGGTCACAGTCTCCGTGGACGATGCCGTGGATCGCAGCGGCGACGGAACAGACATGGACCCGTTGGCGTCGCTGCAGGCGTGGAAGGATCTCGCCGCAAGCAACATCCTCGACAAGTTGGAACGCGCCGGTATTCTCGCCCCGCACAGCAGCTTCGATAGCGTTCTCGATCAGATTGTGGTCAACCTGAGCGTTCCGAACGATCTGACATTCGCAGAACCCGTCCATTGCCGCGTCATGCTAACCACGCCCATCGAAGCGACAACCGTGGGCAACACAATCCTCATCAGCAAGGGGCTCATCGAAACACTTCCCAACGAGGAAGCGATCGCTTCGGTGGTCGCATTCGAGCTCGCCCACGTAATTCAAAGCAACACTGTGGACACACGCTACTCCTTTGCGGACAGAACGATGTTCCCAGACCGGAAAGTCAGTAGAGACCTCAACCTCGCGCATTCAGGCAAGGAAGATGAGAAGGCGGCAGAAGTCGCCGTAAACCTTATTAAGAAGAGCATGTACGGGGACAAGCTGGGAGGCATCGGCTTGTACTACCAACAAATGGCCCTTGGCATTGGAAAGCTAAATGGGCTGTATAGGCCGGAAACGGGAGATTCGCTGATCTCACCGACCGGGAAGCCGTGGCTGCTCGCGCTGCTCGCTGAGAAAAGTCCACGGCTCGAACCGGGAAACCCGCGTCAGCTCGCAGCTTTGCCGCTCGGCTCAAACCTGGTTGTCGATCCGTGGACCGGGGAAGTGCGGCTGAGCGATGCGCCCCGAGTGATGCCTCAGACGACCAGTGAAAAGCGGCCGTTTGAAGTTGTGCCCGTGTACTTTCGGCTGCGGGTTGCTCCGGAGGTCGCACTCGGCACTGGAAACGCTGACACGGTGACGGTTGCCGTCCGGTGATTGGTGTGCTTTGGGCTAGAACGACAGAAGGCCGGTCCCGGACCGGCCTTCTGCGTCTCTGTCTCTTTGTTTCGGCTGGCTCGTAGCCGTTCACTTGATGGCTGCGACCTGAGTATTGCGGTCCTTGAGCCATGCCGTGACCTGGTTACGCGCCACGGTATCATCCGACGTGTTGAGGATCACCCGCGCTAGAGTATCCGCAACGATGAACTTCGGTTCCGGCGTTGCCTTCGTGGGATGAATGAGCGCCCATCCCCGGATGTACGATACCCTCTTCGTCGTATCGACGGAAGCGCCGGAGGTCGGTGTCACGCTGAAGTAGTCAAAACCCTTCTTGGCTGTCCCGGTCGCGTGGACAACATCCTTCCACGTCTTCTCGTCGCAGACAATGTAGAAGGTCCAATTGGTGGGCCGAGGAAGTTGGTTGGCAATGGCCGCAAACGCGTCCACTTCAGTTCGGCAGACCGCCGTTGCTTTGTCGGTAGCTGTCTCGTGCGAGACCATGATGACGTGGTTAGGCTGCGCCAGGGTTACGAGTGGAGTCAGAACAACAAAAGCGAAAGCGATAAGGCAATTATGACGGGTCATGGTAGCGTTCTCCTTACATTGGCTACATGGTTGTTATCGGCAAAACATGCCGTAAGACGAGTATTTGCAGCAGGTTGGCAGTTACTTAGGGAAGGTGCAGTTACGGCCTAAACTCGGTTTGTGGCTTTGTTTTCCCAGCGCCGCGCGCGCGCTGACGGGTGATTGCTATGGAAGACGGCTTTGCCTTTGGCTGCATCGTCTGAGACGGCTTCACCGGCGTGGTAGCGTGCTTTGAAGGAATGCAGGCGCCTATCAGCAAAATGCCGATCAGCACGGGCATCCAAATGGCGCGCACGATAGCTCTGGAGCGAAGCGAATTGAAGAAAATCTGTAGGGCGGTCATGCTGGAGTCCTCTCCGAAGGGGGCGATCCGAAATCCCCCTTCACAGCTAGCTGAGGGGGTTGAGGAGCGCCCAGGGGAGGACGCTCGCGTCGTGGGGGCGGCTTGAGGGGAACGACGCAAAGCAACCGAAGTGACAGCGCCTTTTGCTGGCACGCCGGGTGCAGTCGATTCCCGGCCCGAAAGGGCAAGCCGGCCGCACAGAGCGACCAGACCGCCTACAAGACTCAATTGCATTCGGTCTTGGAGATGCGCCGGATGTTGCCCGTGTTCGAGATTGCTTGGCGCTATTCTGCATTACGGCTGCTGCCGTCGAAGATGGCCATGGCGCAATCAGGACTGGATCAAGAACCATCGAGTCGTAGAGGATGAAGGTCACTGTGTCGTTCATAGATTCTTCCCAGTTCTTCTCGCTATCGTCTGTTCAACAAGAAAAGGGGCCGATGGCCCCTTTTCTGCTGCTGCGCGGGTTGCTAGAACGGCGAATCGTCGGTTAGCTCGGTGCCGTTGTCGGCCTCTACCGAAATCGGGGCGGTCCCGTTGTCGCTAGCCGGGTCTGGTGCTGCTTCATTGGGCGAGGAGGCCGGCCGACGGCTGAGCAGGGTGAAGCTATCGATGACGACCTGGGTAAAGTTGTGCTGCACATTGTCCTTGTCGGTCCACCGCCTGTATGCGAGGTGACCGACCACATGGAGGGGATTGCCTTTCTTGACGTACTTTTTGATAACGTCGGCAGGCTTTTCGCCGTACATGACGAGGTTGTGCCAAGCGGTGGTTTCCTTCACTTCTCCCGTGCTTTTGTCCACATACTGGTTGTTGGTGGCCAGGGTAAAGCGTGCGACGGGAGTTCCGTTCGTGGTGTACTGGATCTTCGGATCGATTCCGACGTTGCCTAGCAATATGGTGAGATTGACTGAACCGGCCATAGCAGCGTTGTTTCCTTTCTGATTGGGTTCGTGGAGGTTGATGTTTTGCGGCCAGCGAGTTTAGGCCGTCAGGGGAACGTGTTCGTTTTGAAGTTCATTCGTACCGCCCGCAAGCTGGCAGTTGAAACAATGCGTAAGGTAGGACAACACCTTCTCGGCGTCCTGGCCGAGGAGGGTTAAGCTACGAACGCGGTTGTCGTCCTGGTGAGTGATGAAAAGGCCGGCAATGAGGCCACCTGACTGCTGCAAGAATTCCAAGAGATCGGAACGGCTTGGCGAGTTGTAACCGGCGAGAAAATCTGTGACCGTCCTCGCCAGTTCGTCGGCGAAGACGAATGTTGTTGTCATGCAGGTTCCTTCACACTTGCCGGGATCGGCACCCGATGGAGCGGGGGCGCTGATGGTGAGTTCAACGCGCACAGTGGAGGACTTTGGAGGATTGGGTTTGAGCTTTGCGACTTTGCAGAATTGCAAAATGGCTAGAACGACGAGTGCGTACAGCACGCAAATTGCGCTGAATACCACGAGAGAAGAAAGCGTTATGTGATGCATTCTGTCCTCCAGGATCTGGAGCAAGAGCGCAACCGTGTTGCGTGTCGAGAACGATGAGTGCCACCAACACCACGAACTCTTTGGAAGGCGAGCACTTGCCGGGGAGTTCGCTGACGATCCGTGGTAGAGCATCGGTGGTCCCGAATAGTCTGATCATTCGCATATTGCGCACTTGCGAGAATCGTATTAACTGTATCATACATCATTGATGTATTATTTTATGAACGATAAAGTTTGATCGCACAGATGGGTGGACGTGTGCAAGGATCACTCGGTCAATTTTCTCCGGCTCTCGGCGGAGAAAGCTTGACCGTTCGTCCCACAATTTTGCTCAATCAGTGCCTGCCCTGCATCGCCACGGATCGTGTGTTTCGTTGCAGTGGCAACCAGATCATCGAAGCCCCGTGTGCGGTAATGTGCACGCCGCAAGATCGGGTCTCGGCTCAGGCACAATGACAATGGGTGGGCAATTGCTCCCATCATCAAGTTGCTTGTTGATGGTGCCATCCTCTTGTAGTCAAATGGGCGAATATATGACGAATATTGGAGCGCGGGCACGAGATTCAAGTGGCCAAGAGGATTCATGTGGGGGGATTCCCCTTCCCCTTGCTTGTTTTCGCGCCACCTTATGATGTCCAACCATGTATGCTGTATGCTGATCTATTGGACAATCAGATGAACAACTCTTCTACCTCTCCGGTGCAGGACCGATGGTTGTCGGTTGGAGAACTGGCTGGATACATTGGGATCAAGCGAGATACCGTCTACAAGTGGATTACGCGCCGCAATATGCCCGCTCACAAGGTAGGACGTCTTTGGAAATTTAGGAAAGAAGAGATTGACGGGTGGGTGAGGAGCGGTGCCGCAGGTGAGCGAGACAGATAGCCAATGCAGACACAGAGCGCAGTGGATCAAATTCGGGAGCGTCTCTCTGGAATTGCCGACATTTACAACCGCCTGGTGCTTCTTGTAGGGCCTTCAGGCAGTGGTCGAACGGCCGCAATACGTTCGCTTGCGGATGCTGAAAAAGTTCCGGTGCTGAATGTGGGCACTGAAATTTCCCGGCTTCTTCTTGACTTGACCGAGCGCCAGCGCGTACTTCATTTGCCCAAATTGTTAGAGGGAGTGGTTGCGGCATCACCAAGCGATCTCGCTCTTCTGGACAATACTGAGGTTCTCTTTAATCCGGTCCTCAAGCAAGATCCTCTCCGTTTGTTGCAGGCGTTGTCCAGAGATAGAACGATCGTTGCCAGTTGGCTCGGTGACGTAGACGTTGGGTATTTGACCTACGCCGTGCCGGGGCACCCGGAATTTCGGCGGTATCCCTCAGCTGATCTTCTCACTGTCTGCCTCAGATAGGCCATGTAAGCCCGTGAAGGTTGAAGATGAAATACGGCGATTTAATTCAATTCGAACCGATTGAGTCCGTGGTACAGCTCCGCAATGCGGATCAGTTGGATGCTGCGAAGCAACTCGTATCCACTTACGTCATCTCGGATGAGATGGCGGAGAAGTTGACATCCCTTGTCATTCCGGACATTCAGTTCGACACGCCTTCGGATAATAAGGGGCTGATGGTCGTGGGCAACTATGGCACAGGCAAGTCCCACCTAATGTCGGTTCTTTCGGCGATCGCGGAAGATGCAGCCACGTTACCCTTAATTCGTTGCGCTCCAGTGGCCAAGGCGGCGCAACGGATCGCTGGCAAGTTTAAGGTGATCCGTACCGAGATCGGCGCAGTGACGATGTCCCTCCGGGACATCCTTACTGCGGAAATAGAAGAGCATCTCTCCAAGCTGGGCGTTAGCTTTACCTTTCCTTCTGCTGCTGCCATTACAAACAACAAGCGTGCCTTTGAGGACATGATGGCGGTATTCCAGCAGAAGTACCCCGACCAAGGTTTGCTTGTCGTTGTCGACGAACTGCTCGACTATTTGCGAAGCCGGAAAGATCAGGAACTGGTTCTCGATCTGAACTTTCTCCGCGAACTGGGAGAGGTTTGCAAAGACCTGCGATTCCGATTCGTCGCCGGCCTCCAGGAGGCCATCTTTGACAGCCTGCGATTCTCGTTCGTCGCTGAGAGCCTACGTCGTGTAAAGGATCGTTTCGAGCAGATCCTGATCGCCCGGAGTGACGTGAAGTTTGTAGTCGCGGAGCGCCTCTTGCGAAAGACGCCCACGCAGGAAGCTCAGATTCGGGAGTACCTTCTGCCGTTCACGAGGTTTTACGGCAACATGAACGAGCGCCTGGACGAATTCGTGCGCCTCTTTCCGGTGCATCCGGATTATATCGATACCTTCGATAAGGTCACAGCGGTAGAGAAGCGAGAAGTGCTAAAGAGCCTTTCAATCGCGATGCGAAAGAGGCTGAATGATTCATTGCCAATAAATGAGCCAGGTTTGATCGCCTACGACAATTATTGGAACACTCTCCGCGAAAACCCATCGTTCCGCGCCGTCCCCGACATCCGTGCGGTCATCGATTGCAGCCAACTTCTTGAATCTCGTATCGAAGCGGCTTTCCCCATCAAGCCTTTTAAGCCGATGGCACGGCGAATCATTCAAGCCCTTTCGGTAAACCGCCTCACGACCGGCGATATCCATGTTCCGGTTGGTCCCACCGCGACGGAGCTGCGCGATACTCTTTGCCTCTATCAAGCAGAAGTCGCGGCCATGGGCGGTGACGGGGCCGCAGACCTTCTGACTCACGTTGAGAATGTAGTTGGCCAAATCAAGAGTACAGTCAGCGGTCAGTTCCTCTCGCAGAATCAGGAAAATGGCCAAATCTACCTCGACCTGAAGAAGACTGAGGACTACGACGCGCTAATTGAGAAGCGTGCCGAATCACTGGATTCCACTCAACTGGATCGCTATTACTACGAAGCGCTAAAACGAGTGATGGAATGCACGGACCAGACTTATGTCAGCGGGTACCGCATTTGGGAACACGAATTGGAATGGATCGAGCGCAAGGTCGCTCGCCGCGGTTACCTCTTCTTCGGCGCGCCAAATGAGCGTTCGACGGCGGCGCCGCCTCGCGATTTCTACCTGTACTTCCTTCAACCTTTCGATCCGCCGCGGTACCAGGACGAGAAGAGGAAAGATGACGTATTCTTTCGGCTCAACCTCACTGTCGGCGATGACGAATTCCGCACAATCCTCCGAAGTTACGCAGCGGCGGTTAATCTCGGATCGACATCCTCGGGGAATGCGAAGGACACGTACGAGCGAAAAGGAACGGGATTTCTGAGGGATTTGGTCAAATGGCTACAAGATCACATGACCACGGCCTTCGAAGTCACGTATCAGGGAAAGGCGAAACCCCTGCTGGGCTGGGCGAAAGGTAAACCGCTCGGTAGTGGCGGCCGAATCAATGTGCGGGATGTTGTGAATACGGTTGCCTCGGCGTGCTTGGCACCGCATTTTGAAGATATCGCACCGAATTATCCCTCGTTTTCGCTCCTGATCACCACAGCGAACCGTGAGTTGGCAACCCAGGATGCCCTCAAAGCCATTGCCGGCGGTCCGCGGACGAAGGTCGGCACAGCCGTGCTCGAAGCATTGGAGTTGCTTGACGGTGAGCGGTTGGATGCGGCGAAGTCAAAGTTCGCCTGCCAAGTTGTCGATGCGTTGAAGAAGAAGGGGCACGGTCAAGTTGTAAACCGGAGTGAGCTGGTTCATGAAGTGCACGGGGTCGAGTATTTCGCACCTGAAACCTGTCGCCTAGAACCAGAGTGGCTCGTCGTCTTGCTTGCTGCGCTCGTGCATTCCGGTGATCTTGTTCTCGCCGTTCCCGGCAGGAAACTCGACGCAACTAATATCGCCCAGTTGACAGCAACGCCTCTCGACGAACTGATCAACTTCAAGCACATCGAGCGGCCGAAAGACTGGAACCTGCCTGCGCTGAAGGCATTGTTTGAGCTATTGAGCCAGCCTCCTGGACTTGCGCAGGCGCTCACGCAGGGTGGTGAACAGGCCGGCGGTGCGGTAAAGACTCTGGCAGGTGAATCCAAGAAGCTTACTGAGCGGATAGTTCATGCGCAGCAAGTGCTGCAAGGCGGGTTGAAACTCTGGGCACGCAATCTGCTTTCTCCTGAAGATTCCGATGCACTGCGTGTGCGGATGGATGTTACCAAGCAGTTTCTTGAATCACTTCAGGCATATACCAGTGCCGGACAACTCAAGAACTTCCGCGATGAGCCGCAGGCTATTTCCGCCAAACGTGATGGCTTAGAAGTACTGAAACAAGTTGAATCGTTCCAGATGATCGCCGCTGAATTCGGACCACTCGCATCCTATCTCGCTGCTGCCGAAATGGCGCTGCCCAGCGATCATGCGTGGATCAAGAAGATTCAGGCCGTTCGGCAGGAGCTGCTGTCGGATATGTTGGACGCCGGGAAGCGGCAATCGCATTCATTTCATCAAGAAGGTCTTCAAAAGCTGTCCAGCTTGAAGAAGGACTATTCAGAGTTGTATGTGGCCGCTCACGGCCGCGCACGACTGGGTGCGAAAGACGATAAGTTGAAGGCGCGACTGTCAACGGATGCTCGGCTGGGACAGTTGCAGAGACTTTCGACCATTGAACTAATGCCGAGGCAGCAGCTCAGCGACTACCAGAACCGTCTAGCCAGTCTCCGAACTTGCTTCGCGCTAACGCAGCCGGATCTTGATGCTTCCCCTGTTTGCCCGCACTGCAATTTCCGGTTGGTTTCCGAACCTGATTCTGTTTTCGCGAGTCAGGCAATCAGGAAGTTGGAGGAGGAGTTGGACCGGCTGTACGACGGTTGGACAAAGACTCTTCTGAACAACCTGGAAGATCCCACGACTCAGCAGAATCTTGGATTGCTGAAATCGGCGCCCAGGAAGATCGTTGACGCGTTCTTGACAGCGTCTGTCCTTCCAGATGATGTGAGTCATGACTTTGTCGCTGCTCTTCAGGAGGCCCTATCGGGCCTATCGAAGGTTATCGTAACTGCCGATGCGCTTCGTGCTGCGCTACTTGCCAACGGTTCGCCATCTACAGTGCCGGAATTGAAGAAGCGCTTCGACGATTACCTCGTCGAGATTGTCAAAGGCAAGGACGCATCAAAGGTCAGGATTGTTTTGGAGTAGGCGCGTCATGACAAAAGAGGAACTCTTAGACCGGCTTTCTGGTATCGAGTGGAACGACTGGGAGGTGAAGGAGGCTGCGCGCGACGTGCCGAACAGCGCGTATGAGTCTGTCTCAGCCTTCGCCAACACCGCTGGCGGTTACCTTGTTTTCGGCGCAAAGGAGAAGGGCGGCACATTCGAGGTTGTCGGAGTAATTGAAGTTGACAAGGTGCAGAGTGCGTTCCTGAACACTATCAGAAGTGGCCAAAAACTCAGCAAGATCATCGATGTTAACGAGAAGCTTATCGACTGCGACGGGGCGAGCGCACTCGTCTTTTATGTCCCGGAAGCGCCTCGCCGCGATAAGCCAATCTTCTTGAACGGCGATTTGCGAAAGTCGTTTGTCAGACGTGGCAGCTCAGATCAGCATTGCACTCCAGATCAGATCAAGGCCTTCTTGCGCGACGCGGATGAAACCCCGTTCGATTGTCACATCATCGATGACTTGAGCCTTGCATCGAGCTTCAATAACAAATCAGTCACTTGGTACCGTTCGGTTTTCGCGACGCGAGGTCTGGCATACGACCCGAACGCGAGCGATGTCGACTTTCTTCACGCCAAGGGGTTCATCCAAGAGCGGGATGGCAAGCACTTCGCCACACGCGCCGCCATTCTTCTCTTCGGTTCGGAAGCCGCCGTGAGACAGGTACTCGGGCGCCCCCTGGTCATGTGCTACAAACAGTCAACGAATCGCGATGACCCACAGCCGGAGGAACGCTGGTTGGATCGTATTGTTCTCGAAGAGAACTTGGTCGAAACTTGGCGCGCGATCAATGAATGGTATCTCCGGCACGCGGAGAAGCCGTTTTCTTTGGACTCAAAAACATTGCAGCGCATCGATGCACCGCCGGATCAGGAAGTCTTTCGCGAAGCAGCGGTCAATCTCCTTATCCATCAAGACTATTCGGATCGGTCCCGAATTCCTACGATCAAGTTCTTCCGCGATGCCGCAGTTTTCTATAATCCAGGACACGCATTTGCCAGCGACGCGGAACTTCTCTCCCCAGGGGACAAGGAAGTTCGCAATCAGCTCGTTCGCACGGCCTTCCGAATGGTCGGTTTCGGCGAGCAGGCCGGCACCGGTATTCCGGCAATGATGCGAGGCTGGCAGCGGCTCGGCTACCTTCCACCCAGAATTCGGAATGACAAAGAGCAACGCAGTTTTGAAGTGACCATGCTGCGAGAAATGCTCCTGTCGGATGAGCAGCTTTTCTTCCAGGGGAGTCTCGGAGTGTCTCTAACCAACGAGGAAGCCCGCTTATTCGCCTATGCCTGTCGCCAACAGCAGGTGAGTGAAGCTGAGGCTAAAACGGTGGTTTCCTTGTCTACCGGCGAGACTCGTAAGTTGTTGGAAAAACTGGCAGTTCAAGCCCTATTGGCGGTTGCGCCAAGCGGCTCTCATTGGCTCGTGGCGGAGCATTTACGTGAACGCTTTGCAGGGCTGACCAAGCCGGCAGGGGAGCCGAACTTGGTCAGTGACCAACCTATAGAGAAATCGCTCAGCTTGGTCACTGACCAAGCTGAGTCCAAACGGGTCACACTTTCGGGCTTGACCGAGATCCAGGTGCGGATACTTGTGTTGTGTGCCGCGCCGAGGAGACTCAAAAATCTTCTTGAAAACATGAAGGTTACGAACCGGACCTTCTTTCGGAGAACTCATTTGAAGCCGTTACTTGACGGCGGGATTCTTCAACTCAGGTACCCTGAGAACCCCAACCACCCCTCCCAGACATACTTTCTCACTGAGGCGGGTCAACGGTTGCTTGAGAACCACCGGGCACGAGAGAAGGATCAGGAGAACGCAAAGTGAGCAAAATGACGAGTGATAGCAAGCCCATGTTTATCGAGCCCTCTGAAGGCACGGTAGAGTGTCTCGGCCATACTTTCCCATCTGAGGATGCCCGCCGTGCGCACTTTCTGACGATCTTGAAGGCAAGACTGAAGGACCCAGAGTTCCGGAGAACACAGGGCTTTCCGACTGGCTCTGATGAAGACATACTCCGCCTCTCTGACCCGCCATACTTTACTGCGTGTCCTAATCCCTTCATGGAAGACTTCGTTCGCTGTTACGGCAAGCCTTATGATCCGGCAATCCCGTATCTTCGGAAGCCATTTGCGGTAGATGTTAGCGAAGGAAAATCAGACGCGATATATACGGCACACTCCTATCACACGAAAGTGCCGCACAAGGCTATCATGCGCGCTATTCTCCACTACTCCGAGCCTGGCGATTTGGTGTTGGATGGGTTTGCTGGCTCAGGAATGACGGGGGTTGCCGCACAATCATGCGGAGCGCCGGATGCCGCGTTCAGAAATCTCATGGAAGAGGAGTGGCGAATCGCCGGCGATTCATTCCCCAAGTGGGGTGCACGCCGGGCAATTCTTGGCGATCTGGCGCCTGCAGCAACATTCATAGCTGGTAATTATGCCACGCCATTCGATCTGGAATCGTTCCAAATCCAAGCACAGCGGATATTGCAAGAACTCCGAGCCGAGATCGGCTGGATGTATGAAACGATTCATGCGCAAAACAAGAAGACCGGCTCTATTAACTATACAGTTTGGAGTGAGGTCTTCTCATGCCCGAACTGCGGTGGCGAGGTGGTGTTTCTAGAGGAGGCATTGGACCAGGAAACCGATAAGGTAAGAGAGCACTTCCCTTGTCCGAAATGTTCGTCAGAGCTTACAAAGGACAGTCTTCAACGAATGATGGAGACCTTGATCGACGCCGCAACCGGAAGAACTTGGGAGCGTATACGGCTTGTACCGGTATTGATCAACTATACCGTGGGGGGGAAAAGGTACGAAAAGAAGCCTGACAACCACGACCTTAATGTCCTACAGAGGGTTGCAGCGATGAAACTTCCTCCTGGCGTCCCAGTTAACGCGTTCCCTATTGATACGATGTATCACGGTTCACGATTGGCCCCAAAGGGTTTCACAAATATCCACCATATGTACCTGCCACGCGCTGCGCAGGCGCTTGGTCTGCTTTGGGAGAAGATTCAAACCGTTTCAGACAGACGCCTTCGTTTGATCCTTTCCTTTTGGTTCGACAGTCATGTTGTTAACCTGTCCATCCAGAACAGGTATAGGCCAGGAGTAAGTTTCCCGTATAACCCATTGACGGGGGTATACTACGTACCATCACAAGTGAGTGATGCGAACCCCTTTATTGCTTACGAGAACAAACTCTTAAGGATTCTCACTGCATTTCGGGGTTATCGCCCGTCTGCCGGCCTGACCATCGTTACAACGGCTGACTGTGCTTTTGGCCTAACTATAGACCCAAACACCATAGACTACATCTTTACCGATCCGCCATTTGGCGAGAATATTTACTACGCTGACTTGAACTTCATGGTTGAGTCATGGTATCGAATCTTCACTGACTCCAAAAACGAAGCAATCGTAGACAAGACTAAGGATAAGAATCTGCTTATGTACGAGCGATTGATGGAGTCTTGTCTCAGAGAATACTACCGAGTACTTAAACCTGGCAGATGGATGACGATGGTGTTTCACAACTCTAGCAACTCTGTTTGGGCAGCCATCCAAGAGGCTCTTACAGGTGCTGGTTTTGTGGTTGCCGATGTGCGCACACTTGACAAGCAGCAGGGCTCATACCGACAAGTCACTAGCACAGCTGTGAAGCAAGATCTGGTCATATCGGCCTACAAGCCAAACGGAGGTCTTGAAGGGCGATTCGAGCTCGAAAAGGGGACGGAGGATGGTGTCTGGGATTTTGTACGGACACACCTGCGGCAGTTGCCGGCGTTTGTTGCGAAGGACTCTAACGTCGAAGTTGTCGTGGAGAGACAAGCATTCCTTCTTTTTGATCGAATGGTTGCATTTCATGTCCAGAGGAGTGTGGTAGTTCCGCTATCTGTCGGAGAGTTTTTTGCTGGGCTCTCACAACGATTTCCTGAGCGCGATGGAATGTATTTTCTTCCGGAACAGGTTGCCGAGTACGACCAAAAGAGGATGACGGCGAACGAAGTAAGGCAGCTAGAGATATTCGTTCGGAATGAGAAAAGTGCCATCCAGTGGCTCCGTCAGCAGCTCCAAGATAAACCTCAAACATTCCAGGATATTCATCCGCAATTCATGCGTGAGATTGCCGGCTGGGAGAAACACGAAAGCCCCGTGGAGCTGCGCGATCTTTTGGAGCAGAATTTCTTGCTGTACGATGGGCTGGACGAAGTGCCCAGCCAGATTCACCGCTACCTCTCGACAAACTTCCACGATCTGCGCAATCTTGCAAAGGATGCTCCAGCATTACGAGCTAAGGCGAGGGACCGGTACTATGTCCCCGATCCGACAAAAGAGGCAGATGTCCAGAAGAGTAGGGAAAAGGCACTGCTCCGCGAATTTGGCGAGTATCGTGCGACGACTCAGAAGAAACTCAAGGTATTCAGACTTGAGGCGATTCGGACCGGCTTCCGCTCGGCTTGGCAGCAGAACGACTACGACGCCATTTTGGGTGTAGCGGAGAAGATCCCTGAGGATGTGCTCCAAGAGGATGCCATGTTGCTCATGTGGTATACGAACAGCCTGATTCGAACTGGGCGAGGCGCATAGAAGGCGCCGATGGGAATCGAATGCAATTTTCAGGCGGAGAGTGGCTTTACGACGAAGGCCGGCGCTTACGGTGTCAGGTGCTGGAGCGTGCCGATACATGGGGGCATACAGCGGTAAGGGTCTGGTATCCGGAAGCTCAGACTATCCAGCTTGTCGCCCCTGAACAACTGAAGCCAATCGAAGATCTCCGAACCAGTTCGCAGGAGATCGCCTATATCACCGCCGCCGCTAAAGTTGCAGACGCGCTCGATGAGAACATTCTTCTGGCGCCAATTGAATCATCGGTGATCCCTCTTCCCCACCAGATTCTCGCTTTGCTAAAGGCCGTCTCCTCAGACCGTATACGGTTGCTACTGGCTGACGAAGTGGGGCTGGGCAAAACAATCGAGGCTGGTCTGATCATAAAGGAACTGAAGCTGCGTGGATTGATACGCCGCATTCTTGTCGTCGCACCGAAGGGTTTGGTGAGCCAGTGGGCGGCCGAGATGCGGACGCATTTCGGTGAAGACTTCCGACTCCTCCTGCCGGGTGACTTCCCGGCCTTTCGTCGCGTCGCTGGTCAGGACAACGTCTGGAGGATGTACGACCAGATTATCTGCCCTATGGACGCAGTGAAACCCATTGATAGTCGGCGTGGCTGGTCGAAAGAGCAGCTCGCCGAGTACAACCGAGACCGGTTCGAAGACTTGATGGCGGCAAACTGGGATCTGATCGTGATCGACGAAGCGCACCGCCTGGGAGGGATGACGGATCAGGTAGCGAGATTCAGACTCGGTCAGGGGCTTGCTGAATCCGCACCGTACCTTCTTCTTCTGACCGCTACTCCACACCAAGGTAAGACGGATGCCTTTCATCGCCTAGTTTCGCTTCTCGACAAGACGGCATTCCCAGATTCTGGTTCGGTCAGTCGCGAGCGGCTGGAGCCCTATTTGGTCCGAACCGAGAAGCGTAAAGCCATCGACGCACAGGGCAATCCGCTGTTCAAACCAAGGCGGACGCAGTTGGTGCCCGTCCGCTGGAACGAGCGCCACGTGCTCCAGCGACAACTCTACGAAGCTATTTCGGAGTACGTTCGAATCGGCTATAACCAGGCGATACGGGAGAAGAAAAACTATGTTGGCTTTCTGCTGATCTTGATGCAGCGGCTTGTCACTTCCTCGACACGCGCGATCCGGACGACACTTGAGCGTAGGCTGGAGATGCTTCAGATGCCGGAAGAACAGTTGTCGCTTTTCCCGCAGGGATTCGACGACGACTGGCCGGACATGGATGGCCAAGAGCAGATTGAGATGCTGCTCCACATGCGAACCAAGGCGCTGCGGAATGAACGTGCCGAAGTGCAATTGCTGCTCGACCTTGCAAAGCGTGCAGATGCGACCAGCGCAGACGCTAAGGCTGAGGCGCTGCTCGATTGGATCTACCAGTTGCAGCAGGAAGAATCCGATCCTGACCTGAAAGTCTTGCTGTTCACAGAGTTCGTGCCATCCCAGGAAATGCTTCGGAGCTTTCTTGCGGAACGGGGCTTCTCGGTTGCGTGTTTGAATGGCAGCATGGATTTGGATGCGCGCAAGCAGGTTCTTGAGGCGTTTGCGGGCGACGTACGCATCTTGGTGTCCACCGATGCAGGCGGAGAAGGCTTGAACCTTCAGTTCTGTCACGTGGTGGTCAACTTCGACATCCCATGGAATCCGATGCGGCTTGAACAACGCATCGGCCGCGTGGATCGAATCGGACAGGGGCACATGGTTCGGGCGCTGAACCTTGTTCTGGAGGACACCGTCGAATTCCGCGTGCGTGAGGTTTTGGAGGAGAAGCTGGCAGTCATTCTACGCGATTTCGGCGTCGACAAGACCGGCGATGTGCTCGATTCCGCCGAAGCTGGAGAGATCTTCGACGAGCTGTACAGGGACGCCATCCTGGACCCTGTTGCCGTCGAGAGTAAAGTGGACTCGGTTCTGGCAAAGGTCCGAGCGCAAGCAGATGCCATGCGGCAAAGCACGAGTCTGCTTGCCCAAACGGTGGCGCTGAGTCCGTCAGAGGCACAACGACTGTTAGGTCATCCGCTACCCTACTGGGTTGAAAAGATGACGGTGAATTATCTTGAAACTTGCGGTGGCAAGGCAGAGAAGGCCAAGGCTGGCTGGAAGTTACAATGGCCCGATGGAACGACCACGCCACACGCCGTTTTCACCGTTGCAGACGCGGAGATCCACCCGTCGGCAGCTCATTTGACGCTAGAAGACTCACAGATCCGCAGCATTGCTACGCGCGTGCCACGCTTCGTGCCTGGCCAGCCTATTCCATCTATCGAGGTAACCGGAATCCCATGGGAAATCCGAGGGTATTGGTCTCTGTGGACCGTCGGAGTTCGTAGTCCCGAATGGTGCAAGGAGCGGATACTCGCGTTGTTTTTGCACGACGATGGGCGCGTGTTGTTTCCAACTGCGCGGCACATATGGACGTTGCTGCTGGATCAATCACCAACTCCTCGCAGCTACTTGGATGGAGGCGAGTCCACGAGGGTCTTCGCGGTAGCAACAACCGCCGCTGAGTCTCATGGCCATCCTCTCTATGAGGAACTGTTGCGGTTCCATCATGGCCAACTCGATAAAGAGAGAGAGAAAAAACGGTATGCCTTTGATGCCCAGCGCCGCGTGATCGAGCGGATCGGTCTGCCTGCCGTCCGCCAGCATCGCCTAAATGAAATTTCCCGTGAGGAAGCGGCATGGGGCATCGAGTCGGAATCGCGTGACCAAGTCCATCCAGAGCTTGTTCCGCGGTTGATAATTCGTGTGGAGGGTCTTGGCAATGGGTGACTGGCGTGAACAGATCCTGAAAGAGTTTGCGGTGGGGGTCAAGCCGATAACGGCCGTTGCCGATCCGGATAAATTGCTTACGGAACCTTTCCTCAGCCAGGCTCTCGCCGAACGAGGTTTCGAGTCGCTCTTATTAGAAGATTCGATCTCTTTCCGGTTTGCTTACGAGTCCCGCTTCCGCTCTCGGTTGGATTCAGACGAACACATGGATCTGATAGTCCTCGTAGGCGATGGCGCCTCTTCCCTTGCGAAGGTGCCGTTTGACGTTCTCGCTAAGGCGCAGAAGCTCTCATTTTCACTCGCGGACGTGTTCCCACAGTTTAGTTACCCAGTGCTCCGCGCCCTGGAGCCGCAGTATTTTGATCTGTTGTACGATGCCCAGCGTCGTTTCAGCCCCGGAATACTGGGCGAGAATGCCACAAAGGATTTCATCCTGCGGCATGTCTTTGAGATCGCGGCGGAGTTGATTAAGTCTGATGCTGACATCCTCCGGATGTTATTACGCCGACACTATCGCCTTCAGTCGATACCGCCAGTGTTCGTGGAGCGGCTCGTGCAGGTTCTTAATCAAGATGGATGCTTTGCGGGGTGGCCACTCAGAGGACTCCTCACTGACCGCAGTCTGTTCTATGCGTTTCTGCAGGAGCGTTGGCCAGTGTTCCTTGACCAATTGAGCGACAGGACTGAATCCCGAGAAGCTTCCTTAACTGTAGATGGCCCGACACATCTTCCTTTCGAGCACCCTGACATTCGGGTTTACATCGACAACCTTTTCGTAGAGGGATTGCTGCAGCCTGTCGCGTGGGCAGGGATTCCTCAAGCATGGGCCGCAGCGGGTGTACGCCGCGATCCGCAACATGACCGGGATCGTCGCTTCCGAGCACTTCTCGATGTCGCGGAACGTGAATTGCCGGAGGACGACGCACGGCACGGTGCCTGGCTTTCCTTTGCCAGAATCTGGGCGGAATTGAATCTGCTGGTTTCCGAAGTAGGTGCTGGTTCCGCCCCAGACGTTGCGACGCGAGTCCTCAACATTCGCGGAGAGGTCGACGTACGTTTTAGTCAGTGGCTCCAAAAGCGCTTCGGCAGCCTTTACAGCTTACCGTCGAGCCCGCCAGTGATGGTGCATCACATCGCGCGCTTCCTCTCCGCGCAACGCGATAACGTAGCTAAGGTTGCCCTTGTTGTTGTGGACGGACTGGCATTTGACCAGTGGCTAACCGTGCAGCAAGAAATCAGCCAGCAGCGCCCGGCGTGGCGATTCGAAGAAAGCGCAACATTCGCATGGGTGCCAACCATCACGAGTGTTTCCCGGCAGGCAATCTTTGCCGGGAAAGCGCCGCTCTATTTCCCGTCGAGCATCTTCTCAACCGGCAGGGAAGCAAGCCTCTGGGAGCAATTCTGGGTGGATCATGGCTTGGCAAGTCCCGAGATCGCCTATTTGAAAGGCTTGGGAGACCTACCAGCACTCGAAGCGGTCGAAGAAACATTATCAGAGCCCAAGCTCAAAGTCATCGGAGCGGTAGTGGATAAGGTCGACCGTATCATGCACGGCATGGAGTTAGGTGCTGCGGGAATGCAAAGCCAGGTGCGACAGTGGGCGGCAGAAGGATTCCTGACTGCACTCTTGGATCTGTTACTCTCAAACGGATTCGTTGTGTTTCTGACCGCGGATCACGGCAATGTTGAGTCCGTTGGCTGCGGAAGGCCGAACGAAGGGGTCACGGCTGACATTCGTGGAGAACGCGCGAGGATTTACTCCGATCCTGTACTACGCGCCAATGTCGCGGCCAGATTTCCGGCTGCCATTTCGTGGAAACCTACTGGGCTTCCGGAGGATTTCTTGCCTCTTTTGTCCGCTGACCGAAGCGCTTTTGTGTCAGATGGTTATCGGACTGTTGCTCATGGCGGCATTACGCTAGAAGAGACAATTGTTCCATTCATTCGGCTTGTGGGAGGAAGGTCTTGATCGATCGCCAGCGCATCATCGGATATAACCGGACCGTCAAACTACGTTGGCTGGATGAGACGCTGGACCTCTTGCTGGCAGGCATGTCCGACGCAGACATCTACGCGGCACTGCGTGAACGGCTGAAGGACGAACTCTCCGTGGGCAGCAAAGCTCTGCGTGGTAGTCGGGAGAAAACGATCACGCTTCTCATGAAGACCTGGGTCCGCGTGCCGCTACCGCTGCGAGAGTTGCGGAAAGATGGCATTCATCTCTTGCAGGGAACGCGCCGTTCAGAAAGGCTGCCGCTGCATTGGGGCATGACGATGGCTGTCTATCCGTTTTGGCGAGTAGTAGCGGATGTGACAGGCCGGCTGTTCCGGCTCCAGGGAACTGCTGCTCCGACGCAAGTTCAGCGACGAGTCAAGGAGTTGTTAGGTGAGAGAGAAGCGGTTGCAAGATCCACGCGGTACGTCCTACGAGCTTTTGCAGATTGGGGCGTGATCGCCGATTCTGGTCGAAGCGGGGAGTATTCCCTAGCACCCCCGTTCCCAGTGGTGGACTCGAAGTTGGTTGCATGGCTCCTAGAATCCGCAGTTCTGTCGGCTCCGGACGGTGTCTCTGACTTTCGCAGTCTGGTAAACGGTCCGGGGCTGTTCCCTTTCCAGATCGACCGAATCGTTCCGGAGCAGCTCGCCGCGTCAGGCCGTTTGGAGGTTGTCCGGCATAGCCTTGAGGAGACAGTCGTTCGCGTCCGCAAGTCTGCGTGAAGGGTAATGATACCGGCCGCGAGTACAATCAGATGACCACAAAACGACTCCTGCTTAGAAAGCGGTAAAGTAATCAGTAGAACAGGCAAACCAGTGCCAACGGTTTGCAGTCAATACCAAAGGCATTGAGCAGAAATGCGTCCTCCTGAAGCACCTTGATCGTCTTCCTCTCGGCACTGTCTGTGATTGCATTCATTGCACATCTCTTCCTTATCGAGAAGTTGTCCCGTCTATTTGGCGGCAGCCTTCTTCTGCGCGGCCCAGCGCCGTTTGACAGCCTCGGCGATGCGAGCGCGTCCCTCGGGCGAGAGAATCCGCTTCTTTTTCCGTGGTGAGGCTTTTGGAGGGGTAGCAACCACCTTGGGGGGGGCGACCGACCTTCGGCGGCGCTTTAGTGATCGTTGAACCGCTGGCCACTAAGAGCGCGCGGGCCTGGGTAAGCCGTGCAATCTCCGCATCAATGGAGGAAAGAATGTCTATGAGTGCCATTCGGGAATTATAGCGCCGTCCCAGCTAGCCGGCCCTTGCTTAGAAAGCACTCCTTGCCTCGACCAGTTCTCTTTTCCAGCCTCCCCAACGGTTAGCGCCTTGATCGAAAGCGACGCGACGCCTTTGGCGTTCAATCGCGCTGTGTGGGGGCGTTGCGGGGTTTTCGCCCCGCTGGGGTGGGTAGGAGGAGGACGCAAAGCGGCCGCAACGAGGGAGGGTGCTCCCTCCAAACGTAGCTGAAAAGACGATTCTGGTCTGGGATTTTGCCTTCGAGGGGGTAATGCTGGGTGAAGTCAGTAGTAGCTGTTTAGGAGAACCAGGTGGCGAAGGATGCTTCCGGCGAAGATCAGAGCCAAACCGCCAACGGACAGGATCAGCGGACTGAAGAAGATTGGATTAAACCAGAGAAAACCGATGCCAGCGAGGCAGGCGAGAAGAAGAAGTACGGTGCCTGTGATGAAACGGGTTTGAATCAGGTAGACGATTAAACCGGCAGAGGTGAGCGCGATGGCCGAGATCTGGGGGCTGATTCCAGGGAGTAAAGGCTGGCTTTGAGAGAGGATGGCAAGTCCAATTCCGGAGGTCGAGAGAATCAGACAGAAGGTTCCGAAACCTCGACGCAAACGCGGATAGAGGTAGACGGAGGAGCAAATCAGGGCGAGTGCCGCAATTGTGGTGATGGTTCTCGGTTGAAACGTAGTATTGCGCGACATCCACATCCATAATGCGACTGTGGCCGAGAGGATGCCGGAGTAAACGATGAAGCCCGCAGCGGCGGCAGCGCGTCTTGCTTTGATAAATCCGTAGGCGATTGGATTCGATGCGGTGAGCATGTTGAGCATATTTTGCGGTTGTAGCGCGAGCATGGCGACCATCCTTCATGGTCTGGCGTTTTTGAGAATGCGATCAACGTATCCGTTGTAAAAGCCGAAATTAGCAGTCCCGCTGTTGTAGATCGACAGCGCGTGAAGCAGCGCATCGGGGTCGTTCGGTGCCGCCAGCTTTTGGGCGGCATAGGCTTCGGCAAGGAGGTTGGCGCCAACGGTGACGTTGGTGCAAGGGTCGAAGAGCCGTTCTGGATCGAGATGAAATCGAGCGGCATTGTCGGTGCTGACCTGGAGAAGCCCGACAGAGACGGAGACGCGATGTTGAAGGAGCCAGCGCATCCAGAGGACAGCCTCCAATTTGGAATTCGGTTGTCTTTGAAGCTCGATTGCCTGGTTGGTGAGTCCAAACCTGCCAGCGATTTTCTGGGGGCTGTTGACGCTGATTGCGTAGGGGTGAAAGCCGGACTCCGTCGTTGCGACGGCAAGCATGGTATTGAGTGCGGCGTAAGGAGCGCAGCTCCTGAGCAGAACGATCATCTGGTCTTGTGAATAGCGGCCATTCGGTTCCAGAAGCGTGGCCGCCGGGCCCTGCGCGACAGCGGCGGCTGCGGCCACACTGAGAAGAATCACGACAATGGATTGATACCGTTTCATCTGTTGGTTGCACTCACCACGGGAATCCAGAAGAGTCTGGACCATGCTTCGATGGCGGATTGCTGAATCTCTGCGATGTAGGTGCCTTTCGTCCAATAGTCGTTTGCGATCGATACGATCACTTCGGGATTGTGTTCCATGGAGATGAGGATGGGAGCGACGAGGAGCTGTTCGTAACAGATGATGGGCGCTGCGCGCCTGGGGCCGACGGAGAGAATGGACGGGCCGAAATAGTGAATGGGGACGCCGATTTTGTCCCAAGGTCTCCACATCGCGTATGGGATCGGGACCCGCTGTTGGAATGTCGCTGTGTACTGCCCGCGCAGGAGAAGCTCGTTCTGATATTGACCGCGGTGAGACGAGTTTTCTTCTGCGCCGAAGAGAATCGACTGGTGGTTCCGTTCGAGTTCAGAGTAGGTCGATTGCCAGAACCCCTCTGCGGCGGGTGTCCAGTGATTGATGAGTCCTTCGGGAAAGACCTGGATTTGGGCATTTGAGTCGAGTGCGGTCTCCTGAACGTAAACGACAGCCTTGTAGAGCGCCAGCGGCGTTTGCTTGGATAGTTCAGCGCCTCCAAGTTCGGTGTCGTGGCTTTGCCAGGCCGGGGGAATGGTTGGAGTGCCTGGGTGCGAGACATAGCAAATTGCGGCGAGCATCCCCGCCGATAGAAGCGAAGAGACCCTGCGCTTCGACAGGGTTCCAAAGAGAATGATGGTGGCGAAGAGGCCCGCCCAGCCGAGCCCTGGAAACAGGACGCCGGCGACGGTCAGAGGATTGACGACGCCGGTGGGCAGGAGGGCTGTGAGACACAGCCCGATAGGCAAAGCCCATTCGGCCTTGATGCCGGGCGTGAGGAAGAGCCAGACCCAAGGAATCGTCAGGACAAGGGATGAAATGAGCCAAAGGATCACAATGGAGAGCGGATGCATTCCGGCGTCGTCCCCAAAGAATTGGGTTGCTCCAGGCATGACCGGCCAAATCGATACTGCGTAGTAGCACCCGAGAACTGTCAGGCGCTGTGCCGGTCCTTTCACGCTCCTGAACACCATAGGCAGCGCGAGAAGCGCCAGAAGAGTGAAGAGGTGGCCGGACCATGCAACAGCGCCGATTACAAGTGCGAGAAAACCGGCCATCAGGGCGGTTTTAGAAGAGCCAGAAGAGTTTTGCATATTGAACCTTTTCATCGAGATTGACTGGGCCGAAGTAGCGGCTATCAAAGCTGAAACGGTTGTAGGAGGAAATGACCCATACCGTCCCAGGAAGGACGGCATAGGTTCCGAACGGGACCATCGGCATGGGCCGTCCAATTCCATCCTTGGGGTACTGTTTGGAATTCTGGAGAAGCTTCCCGTTGACGGCTACACCGGCTTGGCTCAGAGTAATGGTATCTCCAGCTCGGGCAGCGATTGGCTTGAGCAACGGGGCGTATCCGTCCCCGCATCCGAAGCTCCTTACCCTGTACTCTCTTTCGATTGAGACCTTTTCAGCGACTCCGGTGGGGCAGACGAGAAGGTCACTTCCTTTCCCTGCGGGAACGATCCGGTAAAGCCCCGGAGGGAGGGAGTTGGAAGCGATGTTGAGCCGGATTCCGAAGACACCGAGCAGAAGGACGATGCTCGAAGCAGCGATGGCCGGTGCGACCGCGACAATGACGAAACGCTTAACGTTCATTGGAGGTCGCTCCCGCGCTTCTCTGGAGTTCGTAGATGTGGAAGTTTCTGTCCATCTCTTCCATGCCTTCGTCGAGCTGGGAGAATATCTCCTTCATTTCGTCTGTGGGTACCGGTTGCTGAGAAATTGCAGCCGCGGTTTCGCCTTGTTCTTTCATTTCGGGATCTCCAGTTGTGAATGCGTGTGATGTAGTGAGGGTTTGCTTGTCGGAGGAGATGATGTGCTTCGGTCCTCCGTTGGCAGACGACGCGGCGGCTGCGGATGGAGGTTTGGAAGGTGGATCAAGTAGAGTGGCGGATTTGACTTGAATAGGACCCTGAATCAAGCCACGAGTGGATTGCAAGGTATCCGAATGGTAGAGCTTGCCTGCCGAGAGGATATTGCCTTCATGCTCGATGGTGAACAGAGTTTGCGGCGGCTTGATCGCCGATCTTTTTTGTAGCACCGGGTCCTGAAAATAGAGAAGCTGCTTGCCGAATATCGGCGGTTGCCCAGCGATGAAGATGAGCATTGCTCCTGGACCGACGATACGCTGGGATTCGCCCTGGCCTTCCTTGATGGGTCCTGGAAGGCGCATGAGTTCATCGATGGTGATGAGAGGCCGGGAGATGTGGTCTACGTTGGTGGATACGTTTGTTGCAAGCGGGCTTGTGCGCGAGCCGCTGTAGCTGACAGCCGCTCTGAGGATCGTGGCTGTTCCCGCCATTTTTGAGAGTGCCTCTGCGGTCTCGGTCTTATTCGGT